>Ga0207083_1027_pt1 | contig 31141 bp, 31 predicted proteins | sample Alteio_BWMinHeat_57_FD_153516 | JGI IMG/M metagenome (GOLD analysis project Ga0207083, IMG submission 153516) | Enriched cells from forest soil in Barre Woods Harvard Forest LTER site, Petersham, Massachusetts, United States -... | ecosystem: Environmental > Terrestrial > Soil > Temperate forest >... | reverse complement strand
ACGGTCGATTTTTCCCCCAACTATGATGAAACCGAATTTGCACCAGTGGTTATGCCGGCGAGAATTCCCAATCTCTTGGTGAATGGCTCCTCGGGTATTGCTGTGGGCATGGCCACGAACATTCCCCCGCACAATTTAACTGAAATCTTGGATGCTTGCATTGCTTTAATTGCTGATCCGTCCATGAGCATTGATGATTTGATGACAATCGTCCCAGGGCCTGATTTTCCAACTGCAGCCATCATCAATGGTCGCGCAGGAATCATCGAAGCCTATCGAACTGGACGAGGTCGTATTTCTATTCGTGCCAGAACTGATATTGAAACGGATGAACACTCGGGCAGACAAGCTATCATTATTCACGAGCTTCCTTATCAAGTGAATAAAGCGCGCCTCGTTGAACGGATTGCAGAATTGGTGCGAGAAAAACGGTTAGAAGGCATTTCTGGGTTACGTGATGAATCGGATAAACAGGGTATGCGGGTGGTGATTGAACTTAAGCGTGGTGAAGTGGCTGAAGTCATGCTCAATAATTTGTATGCGCATACTCAAATGCAAAATGTGTTTGGTATCAATATGGTGGCTCTGGTTGATGGTCAACCCAGGACACTTAACCTCAAACAAATCCTTGAATATTTTATTAAGTTTCGTCGAGAGGTTGTGACGCGACGTTGTATTTTTGAATTAAAAAAGGCCCGTGCTCGCGCGCATTTGTTAGAGGGGCTTGGGATTGCTCTCGCAAACATTGATGAAATGATCGACTTGATTAAAAAATCTCCTACCCCCCAAGAAGCGAAAGACGGCTTATTGGCCCGTGTTTGGCAGCCCGGTTTGGTGCTTGGGATGTTGAAGAAATCAGGAAGTGATGCCTCTCGACCCGATGACTTATCGATCGATCAAGGATTGAAAGACGATGGTTATCATTTATCACCCCAACAAGCGCAAGCCATTCTTGAGTTACGATTACACCGATTGACGGCACTCGAACAAGATAAAATATTGAATGAGTTTGAGCAGTTATTAGAAGTTATCAAAGATCTATTAGATATTCTGGGTTCTCCTGATCGCTTAATGCAAGTGATCCGTGATGAATTATTGGAAATGAAAGTCCAATTTGGCGATGGAAGACGTACCGAAATCATGGCATCCCAAGAAGATCTCACCCTGGAAGATTTAATTACTGAAGAAGACGTGGTCGTGACTTTATCTCATCAAGGGTATGTCAAATATCAACCTATCTCAGCCTATCAGGCGCAACGTCGCGGCGGAAAAGGAAAATCTGCAACGCATGTCAAAGAAGAGGATTTTGTAGATCGTTTAGTGATTGCAAGCACCCATGATACATTGTTGTGTTTTTCCAATCATGGCAAATTGTATTGGCTGAAAGCGTATCAATTACCATTGGCTAGTCGTATTTCTCGTGGTAAACCCATCATTAATATCTTACCTTTGGCTGAAAATGAAGCTATTAATGCGATGCTACCCGTTCGAGAATACCTTGAGGGCCTATTTGTGTTTATGGTGACGAAACATGGAACCGTGAAAAAGGTACCCCTCAATGCATTTAGTCGCCCCCGTTCCAACGGCATTATTGCAGTGGATTTGGATGAAGATGATCGCTTAGTGGGTGTCGATATAACGGATGGAACAAAAGACATCATGTTATTTTCTGATGCTGGGAAAGTGATTCGTTTTGTTGAAAATCTGGTCCGACCCATGGGACGGACTGCACGAGGTGTTCGTGGTATTCGATTAGCGGAAGGCCAATCTGTCATTTCGTTGGTGGTGGCAAATCCTGGGGGTACGATATTAACAGCGACTGAATTTGGTTATGGAAAACGCACGGATGTCGATGAATACCGTGTGACAGGTCGAGGTGGGCAAGGTGTTATTTCGATTCAAGTGAATGAACGTAATGGCAAAGTCGTTCGTGCATTACAAGTGATGGATGGTGATGAAGCAATGTTGATCACGGATCAAGGCACCTTGGTTCGGTTTAAAGTGAACGAACTCTCCATTATTGGTCGAAACACCCAAGGTGTGCGCTTGATCAATGTGACTTCTGGTGAACATGTGGTTGGAATGCAACGTATAGATGATTTACAAACCGATGAAGAGAATGAGTTAGTCACAGAAGATCATTTATCCAATGATGAGAATGCTCAACATGAAGACGAGGGCTTATAATTTTAGTGCAGGTCCTGCAATGCTGCCCGAGGCAGTGTTGCTTGAGGTTCAAAAAGAGCTATTAAATTGGCATGGTCTAGGCATGTCCGTGATGGAAGTGGGTCATCGTACAGCCCCTTACGTACAGTTGATGGAAACGCTAGAGGCTGATTTCAGAGAGTTAATGTCAATTCCTGCAAACTACCATGTTTTGTTTATGGGTGGTGCCGCAAGGACACAGTTTGCAATGATTCCTATGAATTTGCTCTCTAAGGATGAACAGGCGGGTTATTTGATTTCTGGTATTTGGTCATCGTTGGCTTATGAAGAAGCTTGCAAATTAAAGCATGCTTACTGTGTTGCAAACAGCAAACAACAGGGGTTCACGAATGTCCCGGATCGTTCGAAATGGCACCTTCGTGATCGTACCGCTTACTTGTTTTATACTCCGAATGAAACCATCAATGGTGTGCGTTTTAGTGATATTCCGTCTTGTCCGGATGTGCCTTTGGTGGCAGATATGACGTCATCGATCCTGAGTGAACCTATGGATGTGTCTCAATTTGGTTTGATTTTTGCCGGAGCACAGAAGAACATTGCGAATGCTGGTCTAACCATAGTGATTATTCGTGAGGATCTTGTCGATAGATTATCAACCAATCTTTTGCCCACGATGATGGATTATCGAACTTTTGTGAACCATCATTCATTGTATGCTACTCCTCCTACATTTAATTGTTACGTGGCACAAAAAATGTTGCAATGGATCAAAATGCAAGGTGGGGTGAGAGCACTTTATCCAATCAATGTTCAAAAAGCAGCGGCTTTATACCAATACATTGATCACTCCACATTTTATCAGTGTCGAGTAGAAAAAAATGCACGCTCTTTAATGAATGTCTGTTTTACCTTACGTAATCCGAGTTTTGAACAGGAATTTTTGAAACGAGCGACGCAACAGGGATTATGCGGTTTACAGGGACATCGAACCGTGGGTGGTTTACGTGCAAGTCTTTATAATGCGATGCCAATGGAAGGTGTAGAAGCATTGATCGCATTCATGCAAGATTTTTCTGAGGAATTCCACTAATGAACCAGCTCTATTTTATCAGTAGCCCGGTGACGTCTCTACAGGGTGATATTACTGTTCCTGGTGATAAATCGATATCACACCGAGCGATCATGCTGGGTGCGATTGCCAAAGGGACTACAACCATCACTGGTTTTTTAGAGGGTGAGGATTGTTTGGCTACATTAAATGCATTTAAATCGATGGGTGTTGCTATTGAAGGACCTGTCGATCAGCGGGTTGTCATTCATGGCGTGGGAAAACATGGATTACAAAAACCCAAGCAAATCATCGATTGTGGCAATTCTGGTACAACCATGCGTCTGATGGCAGGCTTGCTTGCAGCGCAATCCTTTGATAGTGAATTGACAGGGGATAGCAGTCTTTTAAAACGACCCATGGAGCGTGTTAGCCGTCCATTGAATCAAATGGGTGCAGAAGTGGTTACGACTGATGGGCGAGCGCCATTACACATTCGCGGTGGTCAAACGTTGCATGGAATCGTTTATGAAATGCCGCATGCCAGTGCACAGGTTAAATCCTGTGTGTTACTTGCCGGAATGTATGCGAAAGGAGAAACACGTGTGATTGAACAGAGTATTACTCGTGATCATACCGAACGCATGCTAATCGCCTTTTCTTATCCATTAAATAAGATAGATGATGCGATTGTGATTAATGCTGCGAATGAATGTCAAGGGACTGACATTATTGTGCCTGGAGATATTTCTTCTGCCGCTTTTTTTCTGGTGGCTGCAACGTTGATTCCAGGCTCCGATCTTATACTGAGAAATATCGGCATTAACCCCACACGCACAGGCATCCTGCAAATTCTGCAACAAATGGGTGCAAATATTTCGATTATCAACAAAAAAATTTGTGGCGAAGAATTAGTGGCTGATCTTCATGTGAAACATGCTGCACTGGAAGGGATTGATATTCCTCCTTCCATGGTGCCTTTAGCCATTGATGAGTTTCCCATTCTTTTTATCGCGGCAAGTTGTGCAAAGGGGATAACGACTATACATGGAGCCGGTGAATTACGCAGCAAAGAAAGCGATCGAATTGCAGCCATGGTTGAAGGCTTGCAACAATTAGGTATTGAAACCGAAGCGTTTGAAGATGGTGCTTGCATCCATGGAGGAGTATTAAAAGGAGGCGTGGTCGACAGTCAACATGATCACCGAATAGCCATGGCATTTGCCATTGCTGGTGGTCTCGCTAAAGCCCCTATAACCATATTGAATTGTGCAAATGTGGCAACGTCTTTCCCAACGTTTGTCGCTACTGCCAATCAAATCCATTTAGCTATCGAGGAAACGTATGATGTTAATTGAAAATCATGTTCCTGTGATTACGATTGATGGTCCTAGTGGCACAGGGAAAGGAACGATTTGTCATTTATTGGCGGAAAAATTAGGCTGGCATTTTTTAGACAGTGGGGCATTGTACCGTGTGCTCGCTTATGCAGCAATTAATCGTGGTATTGATTTAGGGGATGTGAATAAACTGGTGTTTTTGTCACATCAACTTCAATTGAGGTTTGATGTTGGAAATACTAATCAATCCCTCGTGTATCTTGATGATCAAGAAATAAGTGGTGAAATACGGCAAGAAATATGTGGTCAAAATGCCTCTAAAATTGCTGTTATGCCAAAAGTTCGAGAAGCGTTATTGGAAAGACAGCGTGCATTTGCCACTTTTCCTGGCCTGGTTACAGATGGTCGTGATATGGGCACAGTGGTTTTTACAAAGGCTATTTTAAAAATATATTTATATGCCAGCACGGAGGAACGTGCGGCTAGGCGATTTTTACAGTTGAAAGATAGTGGAAATGATGTTAGCCTCGCGCAGGTTATTGATGAATTGGTTCAACGAGATGCAAGAGACGCGCAGCGTTTGCACTCACCGTTAAAACCTGCTGAAGATGCCGTTCAGATTGATACAACAGGGCTTACTGTTGTACAAGTATTTAACAATGTATTACAATTAGCACATGAGCGATTGACAAAAATACAATAAATCCTCATGGGTTCAACAGGGGGGAAGGTGAGCGATGCTCGCGCTTCCATTTTTTTTTCTAAAGAGTTAACTAACATGTCTGAAAGTTTTAAAGAATTATTTGAGAAAAGTATTGCCGGAGCGCAATTTTATCCTGGGGCTATTATATCTGCCAAAGTCATTGGCATTGATGATGATTATGTGACATTAAATGCTGGATTAAAATCAGAAGGCATTGTCTCTATTGAAGAGTTTCATGATAAAAATGGCGAACTAGAAATCAATATTGGTGATACGGTAGAAGTCGCACTGGATTCCGTAGAAGATGGTTACGGTGAGACGCTTCTCTCCAGAGAAAAAGCCAAGCGCCAAGAGGCTTGGCGTAAGCTGTCTAAGTCACACGAAAACAATGAAACAGTGACCGGATTAATTTCAGGCAAAGTTAAAGGGGGATTCACGGTAGAAATTGGTACTATTCGTGCCTTTCTTCCCGGCTCTTTGGTTGATGTTCGACCGGTTCGTGATCCTTCTTATCTTGAAGGAAAAGAGCTCGAGTTTAAAGTTATTAAAATGGATTTAAAACGCAACAATATTGTGGTTTCAAGACGTGCGGTTGTTGAAGAAGAAAGTAGTGCTGACAGGCAAGCATTGCTTGATTCCTTACATGATGGCCAAGAGCTTAATGGTATTGTTAAAAACCTGACAGATTATGGTGCATTCATTGATTTGGGTGGCATCGATGGTCTGCTTCATATTACGGACATATCATGGAAGCGCGTGAAGCATCCAAGCGAATTATTGACTGTGGGCCAAGATGTTAGGGTCAAAGTGCTTAGTTTTGATAGTGAACGTAATCGCGTATCATTAGGCATGAAACAATTGGGCAATGATCCCTGGGTTGACTTGGTGGAGCGTTATCCCATTGGGCGACGCATGGAAGGAAAAGTTACCAACATTACTGATTATGGTTGTTTCGTAGAAATTGAAGAGGGTGTTGAAGGTTTGGTACACATGTCTGAGATGGATTGGACGAATAAGAATGTTCATCCGAGCAAAGTGGTTTCTATGGGTGATGTTGTTGAAGTCATGGTTCTTGAAATTGATGAAGAACGCCGTCGTATCTCTTTAGGTATGAAGCAATGCGTGGGGAATCCATGGCAGAATTTTGCACAAAGCCATAGTAAAGGACAAAAAGTTAGCGGTAAGATTCGTTCGATCACTGACTTTGGTATATTTATCGGTTTGGATGGTGAGATTGATGGTTTAGTACACTTGTCAGATATATCCTGGACTGTAGCGGGAGAAGAAGCCGTTAAGCAATTCAAAAAAGGTCAGGAGTTAGAGGCTGTTATTCTTGCTATTGATGCTGAACGCGAGCGTATTTCACTGGGCTTGAAACAACTTGAAGGTGATAATTTCTCAAGCTATGCAGATGAATTCACTAAAGGTGCCATTGTGAAGGGTAAAGTAACCGCTGTTGATGCGAAGACTGTCACTATTGAATTAGCCAACGATGTGTTTGGTACGATTCGAGCCGCTGATTTGTCCGATGATAAGGTGGATGATGCTTCTTCAGTGGTGAAAGAAGGCGATGAAATTGAAGCTAAAATCATCAATATTGACCGAAAAAATCGTTCAATATCGCTTTCTGTAAAAGCGAAAGACGCACAAGATCAAGCAGAAGCTATCAAAAAATACTCACGTAGTGGAAGTGAAGGCGCAACCACATTGGGTGATTTATTGAAAGAAAAAATGGCTAATAAAGAAAATGGTGAATAAGCGCATTTTATGTAAATAAAAGCGTGATTATACCTGAGATACCCTCCGTGGAAGATATCTCACTGGATGTTTTAGTCAAAACACACTCCTCCCATCGTCTCACAAACATAGTGTGAGACGATGCTTTTGAGGCACTGTCATAAAGTTAAAAAACCAATGTCTTGTGATTGGGTATCATCACCTTGCTGGCTGAGTGTGGAAATGGTCAGGGCTGTGGTCCAACCAATTACCCTTTGACTTGATGGACGTTCCTTGATTTGGGAGTGAGTTGTTATAGAAATTAAGGATTGATAAATGCGAATTGTAATCACAATTTTTTATTTGTTTCTCATTCTTGTCGGCGTAAGTTTTGCAGCGCTTAATGCCACATCAGTTCATATCAATTTATATTTTACAACGCTAAAGTTACCTGTTTCCTTACTGGTAACTCTCATGTTAGGTGTGGGATTGTTATTGGGATTTTTCTTGTCTTTGTGTAAATATTGGCACATTAAAGCAGAAAATCGTAACATTAGAAATCAATTAAAAATGACAGAAAAAGAGATTAAAAATTTACGTGCTATACCGTTAAAAGATCAACACTGACGATTCAATGCTTTCCTGGGAGATCCTGCATGATTCATTTGTGGCCATTATTACTACCTGCGGCAGCTTGGTCTGGTTGGTGGGTAGCTAGCCGTAATTATTCAAACAAGGAAAGGCGTACTACCAACCATTTTTCTCGTGAATATGTTGTTGGTCTTAATTACCTGTTAAATGAGCAACCCGATAAAGCGGTGGATGTGTTTATTCGGTTGCTGGAAGTCGATAGTGATACGGTAGAAACACATTTGGCCCTTGGTAGTTTATTTCGTCGCCGTGGAGAAGTCGATCGGGCCATTCGAATCCATCAAAACTTGATTGCAAGACCCCAACTGAGTTTATTACAGCGAAAAGAAGCATTGATGGCTTTGGGACAGGACTATATGAGTGCTGGTGTGTTCGATCGGGCAGAACGCATATTTAGTGAAGTGGTCGAATTAGGTGGCAGCCGAGAGGTGGGAAGTTTGCATGGTTTACTCGCCATCTACCAACAAGAAAAAGCCTGGGAAAAAGCATTGGATATAATAAAAAAGCTTGAAGTTTCAACAGGTAATAGCTTGCATTTACAGGCGGCACATTATTATTGTGAAATGGCAAGTCATGCTTTAAAAACCAATGCTTATGACAAAGCGTATACCGCGGTGAAACAAGCATTGGCAATTGATAAGCAATCGGTTAGAGCAAGCCTTATGTTGGCTAATCTGGAAATGAAGAATAACCGTTTCAAACAAGCCATTCGCGCCTTAAAGAGTGTCCCAGAACAAGATGCTGAATTTATAACTGAAATCATTGAACCGTTGGTGCATTGTCATCGTGAATTAGAAGCAATGGATGAATGTGTTGATTATTTAGAGCAAACGCTAGCAGATTATCCACGTGCATCAGTCATATTTGTGATTGGTGAATACTTACGAAGTGAAAAAGGTTTGGATTTTGCAATAGACTTTGTTTCAGGACAATTGAGTCGACATCCCTCTATTCGTGGACTCAATCAACTCATCTATTGGCACTTGGACTCAGCCCATGGTAAGGTGCGGGATAAACTGCAGATGCTTTATGATATAACCAGTAAGTTCTTAGAAAATAAACCTATTTACCGATGTGGACATTGTGGTTTTGGTGGAAAACTGTTGCATTGGCATTGTCCTAGTTGTAAACAATGGAGCAGGATGAAACCGATTCATGGTTTGGAGGGTGATTAACAGATGGATCCCCGATTAATTGTAGCCCTTGATTTTGATAACCAACCTCTCGCGTTGGAACTGATTGACCAATTGGATTCAAGCCAATGTGCTCTTAAAGTGGGCGGTGAAATGTTTACGCGATTTGGTCCTCATTTTGTTTGGCAATTGGTTGATAGACAATTTAAAGTTTTTCTTGACCTCAAATTTCATGATATTCCTAATACTGTTGCACAATCGTGTAAAGCGGCGGCTGATCTGGGCGTTTGGATGGTGAATGTCCATGCTGCAGGTGGTTTGGCCATGATGCAAACCGCACGCCAAGCACTGGCAACGTATGGTGATACACGCCCACTAATGATAGCGGTGACGGTACTTACCAGTATGAGTCAAACTGATTTTGCGACGATGGGTGTTACCGGGGATTTGAAAGAGCGCGTTAAACAATTGGCTCGCATGGCACAAGAGGCGGGTTTGGACGGTGTCGTTAGTTCAGCGTTAGAGGTTGAGGCGATCAAATCCATTTGCGGACCGACTTTTCTTACAGTTACACCAGGTATACGTTTGGCGACCGACAATCCTAATGATCAGAGTAGAGTCTGCACGCCAGAACAGGCATTAAAGGCCGGGAGTGATTTTTTGGTGGTTGGTAGGCCTATCACGGCTGCCAAAGATCCCGCAAGTGTTGTGCGGGATTTACTATTATTAATGAAGTCGTAACCGATGCAAACCACCTTACACCCGTATTATTTACAGCAGATGGGCATTGACGTCTGGACACGGCGTGAAAATAAAATTAAAAAAAAGAGTTTGGATGATTTGGCCAAGGAAGTTTTTGCATGCGTTCGATGTCCTTTACACCAATGTCGCACACAAACGGTTTTTGCTCGAGGAAATCCTGATGCCCAATTGATGATTATTGGAGAAGCACCCGGGTATTATGAGGATAAAGAAGGTTTGCCTTTTGTAGGTAAAGCCGGTGGTTTATTGAATAAAATGCTGAGCAGCATTGGTTTATCTCAAGAGGATGTCTACATTGCTAATGTTCTTAAATGCCGGCCCCCACACAACCGTGATCCACAAACGGATGAAATTCAACAGTGTCGCGATTTTTTGATTCAACAAATTGCTTGTGTAGCTCCAAAGTTGATTTTAGCTGTGGGTCGGTTTTCAGGAGGATTTTTGTTGGATTCATCTGATCCTCTACATAAAATGCGGAATAAAATCTATGATTACCATGGCATTTCTGTTCTTGTCACTTACCACCCGGCCTATTTACTTCGTAATCCAAAAGATAAAAAGCATGCTTTTAATGATTTATTGATGGCAAAAAAAATATTGTTCGGTGGTGGTTAAGTTCAGTGTCACGTCAATTAGGATTTACATTCATAGAGCTGTGCATAACCTTATTTCTATTAACCATCATTGGCTATTTTAGTTATTCTTCTGTGGCTGCATTGTATAAAAAAAATCAATGGCAGGTTCTGAAAGATGAAGTTAAAGCCGCCGTTGCTTTTGCAAAAACCCACAGCATGATTGGCAATCAAGCCTTAGTCCTTTCGCGGTTGCCCGGCTCTACGGAATGGGCCGATGGGATGCTTTTATTTGTTGATAACAATGAACATCAATACCGGTCAGGCGTAAAGATTATTCATGAATGGCATTGGCATAAAAATAATGTTCATTTGGAATGGCACGGTTTCCAGTCTAAAACCTCTTTAATATTTTCCAGCGATCTTCGAAAAAGCACTTGTAATGGTAGATTTCTATTTACGTCACCTTCACATGCATCCGCAACAATGTTGGTAAATCGATTAGGGCGGGTAAAAGAATCGTAACCCATCGGGACGTCACTCAGTTGCTTTTATAAGAAAAACAATTAAAAATGTGCTAAAATAAAACATATTGGTTTTAATTATTCAAATATGGAGAGGATTATGGCTACATCCAGTAAAGATTTTTTGAAAAGAATTGCAAAGAACTTCTTACATGAGCTGGAAAAATTAGATAAATCCGATCAGCAAGTCCGGAGTAGGAATTTTAAGCGCTCAATTTTTTTAAGTACTGTTGATGTTATTAGAATAGAGACAAGAAAAAAAACTATAAAAACCTTGTTTGATGAAAACATTCAATCCCCCATAGCAAAGATAGATAAAGGTTTCATATCAATTTACCATGATCTTGAGGAGCAAGTTAAGAGCATAAATGTTAGAATTGAATCACTAACAGATGCAAAATGTTGTGAAATTTTAAAGAATTTGAAAATAAAAGCAGAGTCTGTTCTCGGTGAGAGTACAAAAAGTGGCGATATAAGCACACATGCGTTTAATGATAAATGGGTTTTTACTTTTCTTGCAAAAATGATTCAATCTATTAATGAATTTTTAGGTATCAAAACCAGTTCAGAAAAGCTTCTAGACGAATCAGCAAAAGTAATTACAAAACAAAACCCCTCAATGTAAGTCTGTAGAGTGGGCAAAGCGCAGCGTGCCCACCGCACCATATTGTTTGCATAACTAAGTTTAATTTCCCAATACTTTTAGGCGCCAGTTGTCTCATAAGTGAATGTTACCGAAGGGTCTTTCGGTGACGAGCAATTGTCAACAGCACCTAATATAATGTAATATTTATACCGATGAAACCTTCTATCCATCAGTTTTTACCCACTCAATCCAGTCCTCCCTCTTTTCTGGTTCCATGGATTGCTTGCCAAGCATCATTAACAGAAAAACTAAAGGCCGTGGCAGGTCAAGCTAACATTGAGGTGCTGGCTCAGCATTGGCAACTTGCTGATTGGTGGGATCAACAGGTGTTACATCTTGAACGACAAGTTGTTTTTCGCCGTGAAATTATCATGAGGTCTGAAGAGACGTCTTGCTGGTATGCTCGTACCATCATTCCAGAGACAACTTACGAAGCTAATACCCCTTTATTCAATCGGTTAAAAACAGAATCATTGGGTGTATTGATTTTCAATGAAGATGCCATAAAACGGGTTCAATTGATTTATTATCCGATTACAAACAAATCTATCGAATACTATTGGCTAAAGTCCGCTCGGAAGACTGAGGTGAATATTCTCTGGTTAAGGTTATCCACGTTGATGCTGGATGTTTACCCTTTCTTCCTCATTGAAATACTATTACCTGGACTAGAGAGGTATTCTAATTGAAATTGAGCGCCTATATACGTTTGATGCGTTTTCATAAACCGGTAGGAATTCTGTTGTTGTGGTTACCTACGGCATGGGCGCTATGGATTGCAAATCAAGGCCACCCCCCAATAATGCTGACTTGCTATTTTTTGCTGGGGACTATTTTCATGCGGGCAGCAGGTTGTATTGTGAATGATATGGCTGATCGCCATATTGATAAACATGTACATCGTACAAAAATGCGTCCGGTCACCACTGGCGAGATCAGTTTGCTGAGGGCTTTTATTCTCTTATGTGGTTTATTGTTGTCTTCGTTATATATTGTTCTGCAATTACCTATTATTTGCCTTTATGAATCATTCATAGCTCTTTTTATTACGTTGCTTTATCCCTTTTGTAAACGAATATTTCAAGCACCCCAATTGGTTTTGGGCTTGGCATTTTCAATGGGAATTCCGATGGCATATACAGCTTCTGGAATAATGTTTAATGGCACTATGATTATCTTATTCTTACTTAATTTTGCTTGGATAGTGGCGTATGACACCATCTATGCTATGGCCGATAGAATGGATGATTTACGCATTGGTGTGAAGTCTACAGCAATTCTTTTCGCACCTTATGATCGTTTAATTGTTTTCATGCTACAAATGATTGCGCATGGTTTATGGTTTTTTTTAGCGCTTCGCCTTCATTATTCTCTAGGTTTTTTCTTGTGTTGGGGTGCAGCTATTATCATGCTGGTTTACCAGCACTGTTTGATGCGATTTAATCAAGAGAGAACTTATCTAGCAGCATTCTCATCGAACGTATGGTATGGAATACTGATGTGGATAGGATTGATCATTGGTTAAGAATATCATCAAGTAAGCTGCTGGCCCCAATTCGAAACCAAGACTTTTCTGGTCGCTTTTGCAGCATATGTTCTGCTAATCGCAGGTAGAGGCTTGCGTCTTCGATGGTTCGTATTCCCCCTGATAGTTTGATTCCGCAAGACAATTGACTATCCCTAATGGCGGATAATATTGCAAATGCAGCGGAAGGGGTGGCTCCAACCGCAATTTTTCCCGTAGATGTCTTTAAAAAATCACAACCTTGACGAATAATGGAAAGACTGAGGTTATATATCATATTCATCGAATCAAATGCACCTGTCTCAAGAATGACTTTAAATGTGAGTCCGTGCTGTTTTGTACATTCATAAGCATATTGACAATGCAAGAGTGCTTCATGTTCTTGACCAGCGAGGGCGTGTTGATAAGGGAAAACGTAATCTATTTCATCCGCTTCATGACGCGACGCAATGATTTCAATGGATGATAAGACGTGGGAGATCTCTTCGTTGCCTTCAGGAAAGTTTACCACGGTAGCTCGTTTGATGGGGTAGTTAGCAGGAAGGTGCGATAGATGGTTTGGGAAAATACAAATCGCAGCCACTTGTTGGTTGGCTGCTTTCCTAGCAAGCGCTTGAATATCCTCCTTGGTGGCCTGCCCATCCAGCAGGGTTAAATCAATCAATGAAATCAGTTCTTCCCTAGAGGCTTTGGTGATTGATAAATGATGGGTTGCATCCTCTAAAGCCAGGTTGAATGGGTCGTGTAAGGTCATGCTAATTCCATGATAAAACGTTTGATCAATCGATTTAATTTTTCTGCCGCTTGATTGGCCATAGCCACAACAGCCGTGTGACTATGGCTGGTTGTAGACAGTCCCGTTGCATAATTGGTGATGATAGCTATCACGGCAACATTCATTCCCGCATGAACGGCCACTAATACTTCTGGAACGGTAGACATGCCTACGGCATCAGCACCCAAAATACGAAAGGCTTTGATTTCTGCAGCCGTCTCATAATTGGGCCCAAGCACCGATAAGTAAACCCCTTGATTCAAACGGATATCTTCTTGTTGAGCGAGTGATAATAAGGTTTGTCGCAAGGTTTTATTATAAGCATTATCAAGAGGCGGAAAACGTGGTCCAAACGTGTCGTCATTTGGTCCCATCAAAGGATTGCCTGGTTGTAAGTTAATATGGTCGGTGATCAGCATTAATTCACCAGGTCCTACCTCTTCACGGAGTGATCCGGAGGCATTGGTCGCAAGAAAGGTTTCACATCCCAATAATTTTAGAGTACGGACATACGTTTTCACGGTTTCGAAAGTAGGTCCTTCATAGCTGTGGGCGCGCCCTTGTAAGCAAACCACCCCAACACCATATAAGTGACCAAGAACCAAATTGCCACCATGACCGTGTACAGTGACTTTTGGAAAACCGGGCAATTCTTCATAACTGATGCTGACAGCATTTTCAAGTTGCTCAGTAAAACTTCCAAGTCCAGATCCAAGCACAATACCAATGGTTGGTTTGAAAGAGGGTAAGTGGTCTTTGATTTTGTTGGCAGCTAATTGTGCATTTGAAATTTGTGTATTATTCATGGTTAGGTTTCTTCAGTCTAAATGCCAAGGGGAGTAACTCATCCAGGGATAGCGTTTGCAAAATTTCATGCTGATTGCATAAAAAAACACGGGTTTCAGGGGATGAAAACTCAAACAATCGTTGACGGCAAGCACCGCAGGGAGTGCATAATTCATTATTTTGTGCTAGAACGACTACGTCTAAGATTTGTTGTTCACCTGCTGTAATCATTTGACCTATCGCAGATGCTTCTGCACACAAGGTGAGGCCATAAGAGCAATTCTCAACGTTTACTCCAACGAAGAGGCGATTATCAGATCCACGCAAACAGGCGGCTACCCTGAAATTTGAATAAGGGACATAGGCATATGGAAGGGCTAGTTTCGCTGCTTTTAACATGGTGTTAGTGAGTTCATTCACAAAAAATGCTCCAAGTATTCATTTCGAGATCCCTGAGGCAGGAAACTATACCGAGATTTAATTTTAGTGGCAAGTTGCTTGATCCAAAATCGTTGGTGCTTCGGGTAGCTCGACGTGTTCTTGAACAATAGAGATATAGGGTACTTCTTCATAATCGGGTTGGTCAACCAAAGATACGTCCATATCGGGTTTCTGGAGTGCCTCTGAGGCTAACTGATCAAACAATTTTGCATAACTCTCTTTGATATGGTCAGGGGTGTAACGACCAAATATAGATTTTATCCAATAATACATGGTGAAAACAGTCAGAATGGCAGCGATGAATGAAGAACAACTTAAGACGATAAGCGCACTAGGAGGAAATAAAAAAACGATGGTGACAGAAATAGAGGCAATAATGCTACTGGCTGCAACTAAAACGGCGTATCTCACATAAAGATTTTGTCTAACACTTGAAAAATTAGAGTCATCAGGAAATGGATTTTCTTTTCGGTGGCACTCGCTGATTGCCCAAATCAAATTGCTAATCGTATAGAGCCAAGCGATAGGGAGTATTAGAAAAGGGGTTATAATACACAACACAGTTGCTATAGCACCAATTAAAGCAGATATTTGATACTGTTGTTTAAATTGAGCGAAACCGAACCAATACTCCCGTTTTCGTGGATGGTCCGGATAAAACAAGGAGGCGATGTACCAGGCAATGTAACCCACCAAATAAGCGATGGTGGATACAAAAGTAAGCGTCATCGTTATAATTGATACGGGGATGCTACTCAAACGTGAAGAGAATAGACCCACAAGAAAAAGAAAGCCACTTAATTTGCTGAGCATTTCTGCATGTCGCTTCACGTACAATCCCTCTTATGTTTTATTACTCATCATTACGATTAGGAGTAATGGGGAGTATTATCCTTAACATGAGTCCCCCGCCTTTACGATTTTTAACATGTATTTCTCCGCCATGTAGCTCAATCGCTCGTTTGGCTATCGTTAATCCCAATCCATATCCTCCTGTATCTTTCTGTCTTGCAGTATCCACTCGGTAAAACGGATTAAAAATTTTTGTTAATTGATCCTCTGGAACTCCTGGGCCGTTATCTTCGGTATCAATATAAACTTTATGTTGATCGAAATCTTTATGCAAGGATATAACAACAGTTTTATCTTTTGGAGAGTATCGCAGTGCATTTCTGAGAATATTTTCTATGGCACGGTGAATGAGACGCTTATCCCCCATTAATTCATAGGAGCAAGCATTAACGATGTTTAGGCGAGCCCTATTTTTAGCGAATTCAAAGTTAGCATCAGCAATCAGATCTGTTATTAATGTCGGGAGATCTATCCATGATTTATTGATAACATCCGTTAATTTATCCAGTCGTGCAAAATCAAGCGCTTCACCAATCAAGGTATTCAACCTTAAGCATTCCAATTCCATGCGATCAAACGTTTTATTAGCTAATGGGGATTTTATTCTAGCGAGTTCTATGGCTATTTGTAGACGAGCAAGGGGAGAGCATAATTCATGCGAAAGATCTTGGAGTAAACGTTGCTTCGAATGAATCAACGTTTCCAGGTGCTCTGCCATTCGATCAAATTCACGACTTAGCTCAGCGATCTCATCATTATAGTGACCAAAAAAATGGCCAACTCGGGTATTTAATTGTCCTGTTGCCAATGATTTTGCGGCCAAGCGTAATGATCGAAGGGGTTGTGTAAAATACATGGATAAAAGATAACAAATGAGGCCACTGACAAAAATGGCTATCAACAAAGGAATTGCCATGGCTACACTGACATAGCCGTCCAACAATGTTGGCTCTTTAAGGAGCAGGGAATATTTCCGAATCAATTCATTGGTGATCCAAGCTGTTGTGACTATGATTAAAATGGAGGCAAACCAGAATGAAAGGAAAATCTTCCAGTATAATTTACGCATTGAACATATAACCAAATCCGCGAACGGTCTTAATCAATTCCTTGTCGGGGTTATTATCACCAATTTTATTGCGCAAATTGCTGATGTGAACATCAATGCTACGATCGTAAGCGGTGTATTTACGCCCGAGTGCATATTCTGTGAGTTCTTCTTTAGAGAAAGCTTGTCCGGGAGATTTAACCAGCATTTCAAGAATATTAAACTCAGCATTGGTGAGCTCTAATGATTGCCCTGCCACTAAAACAATTCGTTTAGAACAATCCACCACAATATCGTGACATTCAATGGTTGGTTTATGGACAGGAGTTTTTTGAGTTCGTCGCAAAATAGCTTTAAGTCTTGCGACCAATTCGCGAGGATTGCAGGGTTTTGGTAAATAATCGTCGGCACCAATTTCAAGACCTACAATGCGGTCAATGTCATCTCCGCGAGCCGTGAGCATTAATACGGGTATATTTAAATGCTCGCGTATGCCTCTCAATACTTCAAATCCATTGAGTTTTGGTAACATGACATCAAGAATAATAGCATCGAAAGGTTGATTAAGAGCTCTTTTGATACCGGTTTCTCCATCATGCACACAGGTAATTTTAAATCTTTCTTGCTCTAGATACTCGACGAGAAGCTCTGTCAGCTCCACATCATCATCGATGATCAAGACATGGCTATTCATTGGCAGTTTCCTTTGTCAATGGATTAAGATGCACTCAAATCCAACCGTTCTCCAAGATTCAAGATTGACCTCCGAGCAGTTATTCATTTGGTTTGAAATCGCCTTGAATCAGTTTTTAGGACGTAAGTCAAAACATTCCAATAATTTAATGCGCCTAGCATCTGCATTTATAATTTTAAACTCGAATTGATCAATTGTAATGACTTCTCCTCGTTTAGGTAAATAGCCAAAATTGTTCATGACTATCCCTCCTATCGTATCATAAGATTCATTACTAAAGTTAGCCTGCAATTGCTCATTGAATTCTTCAATAGGTGTATGGGCTTTAATAATATAATGAGTGTCTTTGTGGGCTTTAATATAAGTTTCTTCATCTATATCAAATTCGTCCTCGATGTCACCAATAATTTGTTCAATGATATCTTCCAAAGTAACAAAGCCTGACACTGCTCCATATTCATCAACCACAATTGCCATGTGGTTACGGTTACGGCGAAAATCAGCCAATAAAATATCCAAGCGTTTACTTTCAGGGACAAACACCGCTTGGCGAACAATATCCAATAAATCGAAAGGCGGATTGTCATCCCCATGAAAACAAAGCAAATCTTTTGCATGTAAAATGCCAACGACCTCATTTTTGTTTTCACCCATAACGGGAAAACGAGAATGTCCTGATTGGGTGATAATATTAATGATCTCAAGCAAATGTGCATCATGTTCGATGCATGTCATTTGTTGTTTAGGAAGCATGATGTCCCTGACTTTCATTTGTGAAAAAAGGATAACACCTTCAATCATCGCCAGTGTTTCAGCGTTGATCAGTGCACGAATTTGTGCATCACGTAAAAATTTAATCAATTCTTCCTTATTTTTCGGTTCGCCTTGCAAGAATTTTTTTAATCGTTTTAACCAAGAAATTGCTTCTTTTTTATTCAATCTTGTTCGCCTCTGTCTGAGTAGACTCATAAGGATTATCAAAACCCAATACTGCAAGTAACTGTGATTCAATAGATTGCATGATGATGGTGTCATCCTCTTTAATATGATCATAGCCTAATAAATGAAGAACACCATGGATAAGAATATGTGCCCAATGAGCATTTAAGGATTTATTTAATGATTGACTTTCTTTTAACAAAACGTCTGGACATACAACAATATCGCCTAAAAAAGGATAGTCAAGTGGTAGGTCTTTGGGGTAAGTGGCTGGAAATGCTAGAACATTGGTGGATGTATTGATTTTACGATAAGTATGATTCAGTGTTGTCATCTCTTGGATGTTCACAAATCGCAAGGTCAACTCAGCTGAAAGCAATTGAGGTTTAAGCGGTAAAGTAATCCAGGCATTCATTTGTTCTTCGGAAAATGGCAGGATTTCATCACAAGCATTTTGGATATCGATATGATAACTCATATTTAGCCGCGCGCAGTGTTGTGTAGATTCATGATGTATTGATACACAGTACAGATAACCAATGACCTATTAGTCTAATTGTTATTCAAAAAATAAGCAATAGTATAAATAAAATCACTGACATAGCTAAACTATGCCAGTGATTCACAAGCTATTTCACAAGGAGAGAGGAGATAGCGTTAGTCTATGAACCATTATCATCGCCACTTGTATTTTCACCTGAATTATCATTCGTCGGTGCAGGGGTATCAGTAGCGCCTGAAGGGGCGGTGTTAGAAGAACCTTGAGTACTGTTACCCATGCTTGGAGTACTGTTATCCGTGCTTGGAGCACTGGTATCAGCGCTTGGAGCACTGGTATTAGTGCTTGGAGTACTGGTATCAGCAGGTTGTGTAGCATAAACAACAGGAGCAATCGTTGTAACTGATAAGGTTGTTAGCAATGCTGCAAGAGCTAATGATGTTTTTTTCATGATGACCATCCTTGAATAAGTAATAAACTAAAATTTACGACGCCGAATATCTTAACAAATGCTAAGATACTTAACATAGATTATAGAATGATTTTTTTTAAAAACAATACTTAGAGCAAGACTCATCACTCGTCGTACTGCCAAATGAAAATAACTTATCGACTATAAATTTCAAAATCGCAGCTACCTTTGTTCATTATAATCGAAATGCACTATAATACGATGACGCCAATTGAATTTACTTTAAGAATATTCGTTTTATGATGATTGATTTGCATTGCCATAGCCACTTTTCTGATGGGGCGCTGAGTCCTCATGCCTTGTTGAGCAAAGCCGTTGACGCTAATCTTTCAATGTTGGCTTTGACGGATCATGATACAATATCTGGACTTCAACCATTGCATGATGCCGCTCGTGGTTGCGATGTAAGAATTATTGATGGGATAGAGATCAGTGTACGCTGGAAAAAATATGATATTCACATTCTTGGCTTGAATATCAATAGAAAAAATCAAACCTTAAAAACACTTATTGATCAACAAAATGAAAGGCGGATTCAAAGGGCACACCAAATAGGTGATCGCTTAATGAGCTGTGGTGTACTCGACGCCTATAATAAAGCTTGTGCGCTGGCAGGGCATGAACGGGTCGGACGCCCCCATTATGCTCAAGTATTGATTCAAGAAGGCATCGTTTCTGACATGAGCATGGCATTTAAACGTTATCTAGGTTCGAATAAATCAGCGTTTGTCCCTACAGAATGGGTGGATCTTGATAAAGCAGTAGCTACAATTACAGAAGCAGGTGGAGCTGCGGCCATTGCTCACCCACTGAAATATAACTTAACACGAACCAAACTATATGCGTTGATTTCAGCTTTTAAAAGCGCAGGAGGTCGTGCCTTAGAAGTTGTTTCTGGAAATATGACGGTCTTTCAGATCAATGAATTGGCAGGCATTTGTAATCGTTTTGATTTATTTTCCTCAACAGGATCCGATTATCATAACGATGCTTCACATGTCTCGCTTGGACAGCAACGAGCATTGCCCGTAAACTGTAAGCCTATATGGCATGAATGGACTATTTAAAGAGGGACTGTATGTTATGAGTCAGTTTTTTGCAATTCATCCTGATAATCCGCAAGCACGCTTGTTACGTAAAGCGGCAACGATTATTCAGGAGGGCGGATTGATTATCTACCCAACCGATTCAGGGTATGCTTTGGGGTGTGGACTTGGCAATAAATCAGCTTTAGAGCGAATAAGACATTTACGACAATTGGATAAACATCACAACATGACGCTTGTTTGCAGTGATTTATCACAATTGTCTACCTACGCCCGAGTGAGTAACCCTATTTTTCGATTACTCAAAGCATTTACGCCGGGTTCTTATACCTTTATTTTGAATGCAACAAATGTGGTTCCTCGTTTAATGTTGCACCCTAAACGTAAAACATTGGGTTTACGCGTTCCTGAAAATAAAATTGCCTTGGCGCTTCTTGAATGCTTGGATGCACCACTCATGAGTAGTACCCTAATATTACCCGGTGCCTCAGCCCCGTTAGGTGAGCCAGAAGCGATAGAAGATTTGTTAGGGAATCAAATTGATTTAGTAATCGATGGAGGACATTGTGGAGATGAATCAACCACCGTGGTTGATTTGACCTCCGAATATCCAATCATTTTACGCGAGGGAAAAGGAGATCCTGAGCCATTTAGATAATTTTTTATTGAGGAATTGAATGTCAACTTTTGGTAACAATAAACGTGTGGTTTCGGGTATGCGGGTCAGTGGCCAACTCCATTTGGGTCATTATCATGGGGTACTCAAAAATTGGTTGAAACTGCAACATCAATATGATTGTTATTTTTTTGCAGCCGATTGGCATGGCCTTACAACTCACTATGAAGATCCACGTTTCATTGAAGAGAATTTATGGCAAATGATTGTGGATTGGTTGGCCTGTGGCATCAATCCTAGTTTATCAAGGATCTTTATTCAGTCTTGGGTCCCTGAACATGCCGAATTGCATTTATTATTGTCTATGATAACGCCTTTAGGCTGGTTAGAGCGGGTTCCTACTTATAAAGATCAGCAAGAAAAAATACATGAAAAAGATTTATCAACCTATGGTTTTTTAGGTTATCCCGTTCTACAAAGTGCAGATGTCTTGCTCTATAAAGCGAATTATGTTCCTGTCGGTGAAGATCAAGTGGCTCATATTGAATTGACACGAGAAATAGCTAGACGCTTTAACCATTTGTATGGTTGTGAGCCTAATTTTGAACCCTTGGCCATTGAAGCCATAAAAAAAATGGGGAAAAAAAATGGAAAGATGTATACCGAATTACGCATAGAATTTCAGCAAGATGGGTGTCATGAATCATTGAGCACGGCACTGGCATTGCTGGATAGCCAACCTAACCTCTCGATGGGCGATAGAGAACGTCTACAGGGGTATTTAACAGGTGTGGGTAAAATCATTTTGGCAGAACCCCAAGCATTAGTCACAGAGCATGCTAAAATGCCAGGGCTTGATGGACAAAAAATGTCCAAGTCTTACCATAATTTTATTCGCTTACGGGAAGAACCGGCGCAAGTTGAAAAGAAAATTTTGACGATGCCAACGGATCCTGCAAGGATTAAACGAACGGATCCTGGAGAGCCAGAAAAATGTCCCGTTTGGCAGTTTCATAAAATATATTCCGATGAAAGTACCAAAAATTGGGTACAAGAGGGATGTCGGACAGCTAGCATTGGTTGTATAGATTGTAAACGCCCTGTGATTGATGCCATTAACCGAGAATTGAAACCCATCCAAGAATCCATTAAAGACTATGAATGTGATCTGGGATCAGTAAAACGCATCGTAGCGGAGGGCAGTGAGCAAGCGAGAGAGGAGGGTAACAAAACGTTGGAGGAAGTCCGAGAAGCCATGGGGTTGGATTACTAATGATCAATACAGGCATGGAAGCGCCACCCATTCATGCCATTGTTGCGGGAAAACCATTCCTTGATCTTCCGAAAGATTTATTTATCCCTCCAGATGCGTTAGAGGTGTTGTTAGATTCGTTTAGTGGGCCACTGGATTTATTGTTATATCTGATTCGTCAGCATAACATTGATATCTTAGATATACCCATGACATTGATTACTGAACAGTACATGCATTACATTAATTTTCTTGAAAGTCATCGTCTGGAATTGGCAGCTGATTATTTAGTGATGGCCGCTTTGCTGGCCGAGATAAAATCTCGAATGTTGTTACCGGCCCAGGAAAAAACAGAAGAAGGCATTGAAGAAGATCCACGCATGGAATTGGTTCGACGGTTACAAGCCTATGAAGAAATAAAACATGCCTCATTGCTTTTGGATTATTTACCCAGGATGGAGCGAGATGTGTTTCTTGTGAAAATCCAGGCTTCTAACATTGCTTTGCAGAAAATGCATCAGGACGTTGCTTTGTCTTCATTAGTGGATGTGATGCAGAGGTTATTATTGCGCCAACAAAACACTATTCATCATCAAATCAGTCGAGAAGTGATGTCGGTGCGTGAACGCATGACGAGCGTATTGCAAGCTTTAAAGCATGATAAACTGATTGAATTCACACAGCTCATTAAACCTTGTGAAGGACGACCTGGTTTGATTGTCACTATGCTTGCGATTCTTGAGTTAGCAAGGCTATCGTTAGTGATTATCACACAGACGAGTGCGTTCGCGGCTTTCCATGTACAGGCAAATGATGATGAATGATATCGAACTAAAATACATCCTTGAAGCATTATTAATGAGCAGCGGTTACCCATTAACCTTAAATAGGCTATTGACAGCGTTTGATGACGCTGAAAGGCCAACCGAAAAACAATTATTGAAATCCTTGGATCTTTTATCCAAAGATTATGAAACCCGTGCAGTGGAGCTCAAATGTTTTGCTAGTGGTTATTGCTTGCAAACAAAAATGCCTTACAGCCCATGGATAACTCGCTTATTGGTCGAAAAACAGGCAAAATACTCCAGTGCTTTTTTAGAAGTATTGGCTATTATTGCTTATAAACAACCCGTGACCCGTGCGGATATTGAAGATATTCGTGGGGTTGGGGTCAGTAGTTCAATGCTAAAAACGTTACTTGAACGTGAATGGATTGAGGTTGCAGGTCACCGTGATGTTCCAGGAAAACCAGCGGTATATATCACAACCAAGACGTTTCTTGAGTATTTTAATCTGGTCAGTCTCGATGACTTGCCTTCTTTGGAAAAATGATGAGTAGTGAACGGTTACAAAAAATACTGAGTCAAGCGGGTTTTGGCTCCAGACGAGAAATGGAGCGATGGATTGAAAGTGGTTTGGTTAAAGTAAATGGCATCCAAGCCACTCTTGGGGATGGCGCTTCACCAGATGATAAAATAACCGTCAAAGGCAAGCTTATTGATAATCCACTCAAAGGTGAGTTGAAAACTCGAATTTTACTTTACCATAAGCCAGTGGGAGAAATATCTAGCCGACGTGATCCGAAGTTCTTGAAAACAGTATTCGATAATTTACCTCATTTAAAGCAGGGTCGGTGGGTACAAGTGGGTCGTTTAGATCTCAATACTTCTGGCTTGCTTATATTTACCAATGATGGAGAACTGGCCAATCGATTGATGCATCCCAAGTATGAGCTTGAACGGGAATATGCGGTCCGTGTGCATGGACGCGTTAGTCCTGAGCATATTAATGTTTTATTGCATGGGGTGATGTTGGATGATGGAATGGCTAAATTTAAACGCGTAGATTATCGCGGAGGGGAAGGCGCAAACAGTTGGTACCATGTTATTTTAAGTGAGGGACGCAATCGCGAAGTACGTCGCCTCTGGGAATCTCAAGGCCTTGAGGTGAGTCGTTTGATTCGAATCCGTTATGGTCAATTGATCATGCCGCGATATTTGGCCAGGGGCGAATTTATTGAGTTGTCACCTAAAGATGTTAGTGCATTTATGTCGAAGTTATCATGAGAAAAAAACGAAACCCAATGCTCGCAGAGCCAGTTACCGCTCATGTGGAAAAATTTAGTCATGACGGTCGAGGGATTGCCCGTATCGATGGAAAAACGACGTTTATTCAAGGGGCATTGGCTGATGAAACGGTCATCTTTCAATACACACGTCAAAAAAAAGATTACGATGAGGGACGATTATTGTCCGTTGTCAAACGCTCCAGCCACCGAGTAGAACCGCGATGCCCGCATTATTCATTGTGTGGAGGATGTTCACTACAGCATCTTGATGGGCCAGCCCAAATCCATGAAAAACAGGCATTGTTATTGGATTTATTAGAAAGAACAGGACATTGCAAACCCGAAAGTGTACTGCCTCCCTTGTCCAGTGATCTATGGCATTATCGCAACAAGGCACGATTAAGTGTACGCTACGTTCAGAAAAAAAATGCCACTTTGATTGGTTTTAGAGAAAAATTGAACCCACGGTATATCACAGAAATTGAGCAATGCCCTGTGTTGAATGCACGTATTGATGCTCAAATCACGCATTTACGTGGACTTTTAGATCGGTTTCTGCAGCCTCAGAGCATTGCACAAATTGAAGTAGCCGCTGGTGATGATGATATCGCATTGATTTTTCGACATTTATCACCGCTTAGCCCTGAAGATGAAGAAAAACTGATTGAATTTGGAAAAGTGGCTGATTTTCGAATTTATCTACAGCCAGCGGGACCCGACAGTGTCCATTTATTATACCCCAAAGAGGCAAGTGAATTTTTAACGTATACAATTCCTGAAGAAAATATAACTTTTCAATTTCATCCCAATGATTTTACTCAGGTAAATGCAGGTATAAATCGGTTAATGGTTCAACGAGCATTGTTGTTATTGGCGTTGGAACCTGAAGATGTGGTTCTCGATCTTTTCTGTGGATTAGGTAACTTTTCTCTACCCATGGCTAAACATTGCCGGCAGGTTGTAGGGATAGAGGGCAGTGAAGCTATGGTAAGGCGTGCACATATGAATGCCGTGAAAAATGGCTTAGTTAACACAGAGTTTCACTGTGCAAACTTAGAGGACGAGTTAGAAATAGCCTCTTTAGAAAAGGCTCCGTTTTCTAAAGTATTGATCGATCCACCACGGACGGGCGCTATGACTATTGTTAAGCATATTGATAAAATAGCGCCTCAACGTTTGCTTTATGTATCATGTAATCCTGCGACACTTGCAAGAGATGCAGATATTTTGGTGAATGTTCATGGCTACAGACTGACTCAAGCAGGTGTCATGGATATGTTTCCTCATACTGCTCATGTAGAATCGATAGCATTATTTGAAGCTTAGCTTAAAGGATGATTAGAGGAGGATAACGGACATGGTCAAGGTCAAAGAAGGCACCCCTCTGTTACCCGATGGGAGCATTGATGTTGAACAATGGCTCCATCAATTAGGGAGTAAAGGTTATTTCCAAGACCTCGAATTGATTCGGAATGCCTGTACTTTAGGGCAACTTGCCGGCCAAGATCATGCCACGGAAACCGGTGAATCCTGTTTACAACACGGTTTAGCCATGGCAGATGTTTTGGCCGATTTAGAAGTGGATCAAGAGACATTGGCCGCCGCAATCATTTTTGAAAGTGTTCATTTTGCTGAATTATCCATCGATGATCTTGAGGAGCAACTTGGAGGAAACATAGCTCGGTTGGTCAAAGGCATTGAAAAAATGAGTGCCATGTCGAATTTACAACCGGTAGAAAAATACCCGCAGAACAAACACCAACTCGACAATATTCGTAAAATGTTACTCGCCATGGTTGATGATGTGCGGGTGGTCTTAATTAAATTGGCTGATCGCTTGTGTATGTTACGATCTGCCGCACCCATGCCTTCTGAAATGCGCCATCAAATTGCCACCGAAGCGATGGAAATTTATGCGCCTTTAGCGAATCGTCTTGGGATTGGCGCTATCAAATGGGAAATGGAAGACTTGGCTTTCCGTCATTTGCACCCTGAGGAATACAAAGCGATTGCTAAAGGGCTAAAAGCAAAACGTCTAGACAGGGATCGCTATGTTAATTTAATTGTAGATGAATTAAACAAAGACACCAAAACATTAGGTTTAGAGCATTTCGCTGTTTATGGCCGTTCGAAGCATATTCATAGTATTCACCGCAAGATGAAACGTAAAAATGTATCCCTGGAAGAAATCTATGATGCAACAGCCGTACGCATTTTGGTGGATACCAAGGAACAATGCTATGAATTATTAGGCCTGGTGCATTCATTATGGAAACAAGTCCCCGCGGAGTTTGATGATTACATTGCTAACCCCAAAACCAATGGGTATCAATCATTGCATACGGCGGTGATTGGTCCTGAGGATCGGGCATTTGAGGTGCAGATTCGCACATTTAAAATGCATGAACAAGCGGAAATGGGAGTCGCGGCCCATTGGAAGTATAAAGAGGGGGCTGCTCAACATAAAGCGAGTCATGAGCGCAAAATTGAATGGTTACGCGAAGTATTGGCTTGGCATCGAGACATGGCAACCAACAGTGGGGTTTCAGCCTCCATCGAAACCGAGTTTTTAGAAGATCGCGTTTATGTCTTTACCCCGGACGGCGATGTGCTTGATTTACCGCAAGGCGTCACCACCTTGGATTTTGCTTACCATGTGCACAGTGAAGTGGGGCATCGTTGTCGGGGCGCCAAGGTCAATGGTCGCATTGTTCCTCTGACCTATGCCCTAAAAACCGGTGATAAAATTGAAATTTTAACGGGCAAAGTGGCAAAACCTTCTCGAGATTGGATTAATCCGCATTTAAATTATTTAAAAACCCCTCGTGCCAAAGCCAAGGTGTTGCATTGGTTTAAGATGCAGGATTATGACAAAAACAAGGAAGAGGGTCGTGAGTTACTCGATAAAGAGCTTAAGTCTCTGGGTATTAAAATGGAGTTATTGAATGATGTGGTTACGGCGTTTAATTTTAAACGAACCGATGATTTTTTGGCTGCGTTAGGTCGTGGTGATATCAAAATAGGCCACGTATTGAGCCGATTAACGCCAACCACTCCCTTGGAAGAACCGCTCCCGCATCTTAAAACGCCAGGGAAAACAGAAGGTTTTGGCAGTGACCTACACATTGAAGGTGTGGGGAATCTATTGACCCATATGGCGCGATGTTGTCAACCTGTACCTGGTGATCAAGTGATAGGGTATATCACGTTAGGGCGAGGTGTTTCAGTGCATCGTCAAGATTGTCCTAATATTATTCATGCCGGGGATAAGCAACGTCAACGGTTTTTGCAAGTCAGTTGGGGAGAGGCGACGCGTGATCGTTATATGGTTGATCTCCTCATCAAGGCCTTCGACCGATCGGGCCTTTTGCGTGATGTGACCTCATTGTTGTCCATTGAAAAAGCACATGTTTTTGCCTTGCATACACAAACCAATAAACATGAAAATATAACTTACATCACACTGACAGTAGAAATTGATGGTTTAAATGGTTTATCAAAATTAATTAGTAAATTGGTGCAAATTCCTAATGTTTTGGAGGCACGACGACAGGTTTGATCAAAGGTGCTCAATGAAATGACTCAATACAAGGGTGAGTGTGACTGTGGTGCAGTGAAATTTGTTTGTGAAGGTGAGCCACTTTTCACGCAATATTGTCATTGTAATAAATGCCGTGAAATAGCGGCTGCTTCTACGCGCAATGCGGATAAATCAGGTTATGGGTATACAGCTGCTTATTTGAAGTCAAATTTCAACATCATATCCGGTGCTGATAATCTCGATGAAATTCCAAAAACCAGTGCAAATCATTTTTTATGTAAACATTGTCATAGCCTAATTTATGGAATATCTCTCGATCTAAGTAAGCAGGCTGGTATAGGAGTAAATGCCAATAATTTTTCTTTCAAAGAAACGATGCACAAGTCGTTTAAACCCGTGAGACATATTTGGTATGCAAATCGAATCATTGATTTTAAAGATGGTTTGCCGAAATACAAAGACGCTCCGGAAGAGCAATTTGGTTCCGGTGAGCTTTATTCGGATTAAACATCGTTGTTAATGGATAAGAGGGGATATTTTTTGCGCATGGTCCAAATTTTCATAGGGTAATATTTACGATCTAACTTGGGTCAAAGCGGAAAATTGAACAGCTTCCGCCTAGACCTTTCATTATGATGAAATAAGTGGATAGTTATGTTGAATCCATCCATGTAAACTCGCTTGAATTCAAGAACGAGCATTCTTAACGATAATGTTTATCAAATCAATGAGTAGATGAAATTTCTAGAGATCATCTAGAGTACAAAAGCTTACCATACCTTAATTAATAGGTATGGTAAGCTTTTTATCGTACACAATTAAATTTTTGGAGAGGAAGTATTTTCTTGTGAAGTCGTACAGTATTCACTAAGTAATGTAATTCCATGTCCTATTGCAACAAAAGGAGATAATGCGCCAGTTAATGTAAGTGCAAGCGCGAACCTTATCAACTCTAGTCCTATAGCAATGGGTAATCCTATACATATAGGACTGCCAGTACCTTCACTCAGAGTGTCGCCTATGATTTTTCGTGCAATTAAAGGAAATATGAGAAAGTCTAAAAAGCCTTTACACCCGTGTGTTGATCCAAAACCACCATGGGATCCAACGATGGCTTCATACGTATCCATTAATCGTATAAATAATGATGGATGATCTCTTTTTAATGCTTCTTTAAGATAATCCATGGGGAGTTGATCCATCATTTCTTGACCGTTATGACCAGGCCAAAGGCTATATTTAATTCCAGACTCCTCTGAAGTTGGATCAATTGATCTAAAAAATTTTGGGAGCAATGCCATAAAAAACCTCATTGATAATAAATAAATCAGCATGATAGATTATATTTATTAAAATGTAAACGCAATGTCAGGGCAGGGTGCAATATAACGACAGCAACCATTGAACAATTTACCCAGGAATCATTGCCTGTACTTACCATTACCTACGATAATGGCAAAGAATTTTCGGAACATAGTGCGATTTCAAAAGTACTGAACGTTAATTGTTACTTTGCTAAACCTTCGCGCCTGTTGGCAGGAGGCGCCGGCAAAGCTCGCCGCGGATGTCCTCTCTCACTACATTACAGAATTAGACAGCAACCTGAATGGTTGCTGGCAACCTCTGGCTGTATAATTCTCCCAAGACCGCTGTTTTTGCTCGACATAAGTTTTGAAAAACCGCGAATGGCGCGGCGAGGCCGCAACCCCCGCGACCGCACCCAGCCCCGCCCCACACCCACCACCCGCTCGCCCCAAATTCGTAACCCAAAGCAGAAAAAGAGTCAAATACCAGTGGAAAAATCGAGCCATTACCATACTGAAACTTGAACGAACGCGCCGATTTTTCTTTATTTTCTACCCGATTATAAAGTCCCTGCGCAAAATCCATTGCTATGTTGGCGGGCAGAAACCGCTGTACATAACCGATGACCTGCCGCCAAAATAAATCTCGCTTGTTCCAACTCCACTGATTAAATTGACTATCATAAAGGTCAAATGCCTTGAGGAGATGTTGTGGGTTAAACACGGCTTCTTGGGATGAGCGATTAGTGAAATCTGACCTAAATTGCTCAAGTTTTCGCCAGAGCACTGTATCGTTAGGCAACTCAAGGCTAAGTGCTTTTTGTACATCTGCATCACTGCCTTGACTAATTGTCTCCACGATTTGACTGAAGTCAAACGGCGTTTGTTCTTGAGAATACGTTTCATGCCTTGTTGGAAAAATTTCATGATACTGGCGAATTAGTTCATCTTTTGGCATGTAATGGGCTAACATTGCACAAAGTTCATCATCCATGGCGCAAAGCGCTGCTTGAAAAGCAGTCTTTTGCTTGACCTTACGTCTTGAATAATCAATGACCGTGACTTTTTCTGTGAGCAGTGTCTCTAATAAAGATGGATTTCCTTGAAGTAATGCTTCTGAGTTTGCGAGGTCTCCATAAACAACATACCGCACTAATTGCATAGCTAATGGAGAGAATTTTTTGAAAAATCCTTCTCGAGTGGGGACTGTATTTCTTTCCGTTTTTGCCAGCTCCATAGCATCAGATAATGTATGGGCCATGGTGGTTTGAGGGAGCAGGGTTTGTAATAGGCTATTCTCCAATAACAACTGACGCCCTTTCTTCGTACTCACCAACGTTTCTGCAATCGTTTTCCCTTGGTATTTGCCCTGACCAATGACGGTATTCATGCTAGCCACCGTCATCTTTTGCAAGAGAAGAGGATTATCATGTAACCAGTAGAGGGTATTCCTTTTATGCGCTTGGCTAAATAATAACGGCAGTGCTGCATTAATGTCTTCGCCCTGCTCTACATAAGTTCTCACCGCAGCTACATCTTTTTCGGCAATGGCAATGGCAAAGTAAATGGCTTGCAAACGCGGCTCTTTTTTCAGTTCAAGCGTTAATTGAGGTGCTTCATTGTGAAGAATCGCTAATACTTCTTTTTGCTCATCTGGTGATTTATTATTCAGATAAGTGTGAACAATATTAGCTTTTTGTTCTATACGCCATTCACTGAAAAATTCTAAACACTGGACTAATTCATAACCATGAGGAATCAGCATGCTAAGCGTTGTTGCATCCAATGACATAGTTTCATGTAGCAGGCCATCTAATAAAGCAGCTTCTTCTTGAGAAAGATCGACATAGCCTTCATCCCTTAATTTTTTAAGCCACGCACGTTTAACATTTTGCCAATTGATGTTGGTTACTTTGCCCGATATTGTCTCTGTTTCTAATAATGCCTCCATTGGGATGGGAATAAAGCGGTTGATGCATCCATTGAATTTTGCATACTCTTCCAGTTGATAATCATTTTCCA
>Ga0207083_1026_pt1 | contig 31840 bp, 31 predicted proteins | sample Alteio_BWMinHeat_57_FD_153516 | JGI IMG/M metagenome (GOLD analysis project Ga0207083, IMG submission 153516) | Enriched cells from forest soil in Barre Woods Harvard Forest LTER site, Petersham, Massachusetts, United States -... | ecosystem: Environmental > Terrestrial > Soil > Temperate forest >... | reverse complement strand
AAAAATGGATTACTTTCCGGTTCAAAAAATAAAGAATGCTTTATTCATTTTATTGCAAAACCTTCTTCAAGTACTGTTCTTGTTATCAATCAAGTAAAAGATTGTACCTATATCAAAACCGATGATATTGATAAAGAAGAGAACCTTAAGAACGATATTTTATATGGCACACTTGAAGTCCAATTACAATTGAAGCCCAACGTAACAAAAATGAAATCGATCTCAAGTAATGCTCTTCGCATTATTTCACTGGTGTTAACAAACCAATTTCAAAAGAATAACCCTCTTCTTGATACTTGCTCCCAAATGGTCAGACAATGTCATACCAACATGCAACTATATGAGGGTAAACCTTTAGCATTTGCATATGATTATATACAAGATAAAATCATTCAATCAGCACTGGCTTTCTTAAAAAATCCGGATGATGCTAAAAAAATAGATGCTTATAAAGAAATTTTCACTGACTTAAATAATCCTTTATATCTAGCTGCATTTAATCGATTTCAACAAAAACTCATGCAGACCAAAATTCAACTTCTTACTTTTAAAGCTTGTATCGATGAACATGTAACACTTAAAACTCAATCTCAATATGAACCATTTCAGGAAATCGCAAAAAAAGTAGAAGCCGATATAACTAAACTACAATTTTCATTTCCTCCCGATTTTAAAGGTCACTTATCCACTTTGGAAGAAATACAAGAACAGTTATCTCGTACCCAAACTGCACTTAAAGAGATTCGTCCTTCATCTCTATGTATACCCGTAGTGTCTGGGTTTTAGGTGTTGCAGCGTCCACTGAGCGGCGACCTTTAAACTTTTTTACTTCGAAAAAGACTTGAAATAGCTGGCTATTCCGGCATCTTTTTCGAAGTAAAAAAGTTTAAATCTCTTGCTCATTGAACGCTGCAACACCTAAAACCCAGACGCTACGGGTATAAATAAATATAAAGATTATTTTTACCAAGAATTATTTTCGATTTGCTATAAAAATATGGTTTAATAGATGAAACCCTATTTCCCCCAAGGCTTAAACCATGCCCAAAATCGCTGAAAATATTAATCATATGCGTGAATTACATCGCACGGGTCATTTAGAACAAGCAAAACAAGGTTATCTTCGTCTATTACGCAAAAATCCTCGGCATATAGAAGCACTACACTCAGTAGGAATTATTTCAGCACAACAAAAAAATTTTTCCGAAGCCATTACTTATCTACAACAAGCCATTCATTTACAACCGACAGAACCCACTATTCAATTACATTTAGCGAACGTATTAAAAATGCAAGGTTCTTACACTGAAGCCGCCGGGCTTCTAGAAAAAACGGTGGAATCTCATCCCGATTATGTCCCTGCATTTAACAATTTAGGGACTATTTATCACGCTAAAGGTGATATTGATAAAGCGATCCTTTTGTATAAACAAGCCATTGCAAAAGAACCCAATTATGCTGATGCCTATTACAATTTAGGATTGGCCCTCACTAAAAACAATCAACCTGCAGAAGCCGTTTGCCAATTGCTGCGATTACTAGAACATGTGCCTGATCATTTTGCTGCGCGATTTCATCTCGGATGTGCCTATATGCAACAAGAATTATTTGATCAGGCGATTGAAACATTTTGCATGATTGAAACATCTCACCCCCATCATTTTGAAACACAAACTAATTTAGCAACGTGTTATTTAAAAAAAGGATTGTGGAATCCCGCAAAAACACATTATTTAAAAGCATTAGAATTAAATTCAGAGGATACTCAAACATTGTTTAATTTGGGTCATATCAATATGCAACAAAATAATTTAGATATGGCCATTCAATATTATCAACGTACCGTTAACATCAACCCTGACTTATTTGCTGCGCAAAATAATTTAGCGGCGGCTTTTTTATCGAAACCACATATTGGACTTGCTTTGCAACATTTTCGCGAAGCATTACGCATACAACCCAATAATAAATCCATTCCTTATACCATCCAAGCATTAGAACAAAACCAACCCCTGTTAAGCGCTCCTCCAGACTATGTGCGATCTTTATTTGATGCTTATGCTGATCACTACGAGCCTCATTTATTAGAGGCTTTGGATTATCATATTCCGCAATTATTTAAGAAAATAGTAACGCCATTCATTTCTGTTTCTACTCCCTTAGATATTTTAGATTTAGGTTGCGGAACGGGATTATGTGGCGCTTTGTTTAAACCCTATGCAAAATCCTTAACAGGCGTTGATTTATCCCCCAATATGCTGGCCGTTGCTGCTGAAAAAAAATTATTTGATCTACTGGTCGCCCAAGAATTAATAGAATTTTTAATGCAAAAAAATCAATGTTATGACTTCATTCTCGCTGGCGATGTGTTGGTTTACTTGGGGGATTTCACAACATTATTTAATCTTGTGAAAAATTCACTACGTCCTGGAGGGATTTTTATATTTAACACTGAAATATGTCAGGACTCTTCGTTTAAAATGAATCAATCAGGTCGATTTTCCCATAGCAAAGACTATATCGATATGCAAATCATACAAAATCATTTTACAGTCATTTCCTACCAATGCGTTGTGACCCGCCAACAAAATAATGATCCGGTTTATGGACATTTATACGTAGTTACCATTAAATAGCTATGATCAATCACGAACACCCTCAAGAATGAAATTCTTATCTCGATTTTCCGCCGTTCCAACCCTATGCGCAGCAATAATCATATGCAAGCCTTGTGATGATGATCTTAGGCTCAACAATAATCACATCTAAACCTTGTGATTATGATCTGATGAAGATGGAATGGCATCACGATAGAGTTCCTTTATCAAAATCATAATTTATGATAAATTTTGGATATTCTTATACGCTGAGGGATGTTATGAAATTACACAGCATATTTTTTATCATTCTTATCAGTATATTGACCCTCGCTGGTTGTTCTACATCACCTTATCAAGTTTCAGTAAATGACACTTTTGTAAAAGAAAACTGGATCAATCGTGTCAATGCCATCACCCCTAGTGCCTGGACACGTAATGCAGATCCATGGTTTTTATCAGGAGATCCTAATAGCCTAGAAAAATACTTAGAAAATACACCGCAGCCAATAGGTACAAGCATTATGTCTGTACGTGCAGGCAGTTTTAATAATATTATTGTAAATGGGCCTTTCGAAGTTCAAATCGCCGGTGGACAAGAACATGATAGCGTATATGTACTAGGCCCCAATGATGCCATTCGTCAAGTATCTGTACAAAGCTCACACCACACCTTGCAAATTCTTCCAGTAAAAAATCCTAGCGCCAACTTAAAAACGATCATTGTACGTATCGGTGTACGCAATCTCCGAAACATTACAAACTTAGGCACAGGAACTATTTACGGGCGTAATATTTATAGTGATTGCCTTACTATTACTGAATGCGACTGTGGCTCCATCATTTTATCAGGCCAAATGAACCTTACTAAAGTGAAGCAAATGGGGTCAGGATGTATTACTGTTATTGGTGCTATTACTCCCTGTCTTTCAATAGAAGTAAAAGGCAATGGAAATGTTAATGTGTGTGGTCATGTTGGCATTCAAAACATTACACAGGATGGCAGTGGATGCGTCAATATTGTCGGCGCAGATAGCGATTGCCTCACCATTCTCGCGCGTGGCAATGGCGTTATTTCCGTAAAAGGATTCGTTAATTTAAAAAAACTGATTGCCGCTGATAGAAGTTGTGTCTTTGTTTTTTGTGTGAAGAGTGGTGCTTTATATGTATCGCAAAGCGGTAACTCTCGCGTTGGACTTGCAGGATATGTAAAAAATATGAATATTGATTTAATTAATAATGCCCGTTTTGAAGGACACTATTTAAAAGGCGGTAGTATTTATGTGAAAACACGCGATTGCTCACACGCGAATGTTGCTCCTGATCGTAAAATCTTTGCGGCTGCCATGAATCAAAGCAGTATCTATATGTTCGGTTCACCTGATATTGTTTCCCGCTACCCTAATGGGAGTGGCGTTATTCTCCCCATTTGGAATGACCCAACATCTTGCGCAATGCCCATTAGTTGTCCTGTACCACCTACACTGATACCTCAGTCTATATATAAAAATTGACAATAGAGAGTTTTTGCCATAACCTTCCATTATGAATGGATGGTTTTATGACTATTTCACCAGACTTATTAAAGCGCATTATACTAGACCAAAAAAATGGCTCTTCTTGGCCCAAAAATTACATGCACCGCACCGTAGAAACGACGTTAAATAGACTTAGTTTGAATGAAGAAATAATAGTCCTCTCTGGTATCAGACGATGTGGCAAATCTGTATTACTGGAACACATTAGACGGGTCAGCACAAATGGTAATAATTATTATTTTAATTTTGAAGATGAAAGATTAGTTAACTTCGGGGCAGAAGATTTTGAAGTATTACACCAAACATTCGTTTCTCTGTATGGCGTGCAGAAAAATTTTTATCTTGATGAAATTCAAAATATACCCAGCTGGGAATTATTCGTCAGACGAATGTATAACACAGGTTATAAAATATATATAACAGGCTCGAATGCAAATTTATTTAGTGAAGAGCTTGGAACACGGTTAACAGGTAGATATATCTCTTTACATATTTATCCCATTTCTTTCGCTGAATTTTCGCAATATGATATTCCATTAAAACAAGTTGACTTCAACACGATAGAAATTGGCACATTAAAACAATTGTATTCTAACTACTTAGAATGGGGTGGAATTCCAGCCTACTTAATGAATCACGATATGGAATATTTACACTCGTTATACGAAAGCATCTTATATAGAGATATAATAACGCGGTATAAAGTTGGCAATCCGGAAGCCATTAAAAAATTACTTTTTTACCTGGCAAGCCACTGTGGAAAAGAAGTGACTCTATCAAAACTCCTCGGCATGATAAATAATAATGGTAAAATAATTAAAAGCACTACAACGATCTCCGATTATTGTAGCTATATAGAAAATAGCCTTATGTGTTTTTTTGTTAATCGTTATGATGACAATATAAAAGCTCAACAACAAGCGCCAAAAAAAATATATTTTGTCGATCATGTCTTAGCTAAAATACTAGGATTTAGAACAAGCGAAGATCGAGGTCGAACGTTAGAAAATATTGTTTTTATCGAATTAAAACGCAGAGGATATGATATATTTTATTATAGTGGTGCAAAGGAATGTGATTTCATTGTACGCGAAGGCTACCAAACGCAACAAGTTATTCAAGCCTGCATTGAACTCTATGATCCATCTACGAAAGCAAGAGAATTGTCTGGGTTGATAGAAGCAATGGATACATTTTCTTTATCTGAAGGTTTAATCATAACTGAAAATGAAGAAAGAGATGAATCCGTAGTCGTCCACGGAAAAAAATACCATATTATAATTCAACCCATTTGGAAATGGCTAAGAAACATAGACAATTGACTCAACACTGTAGAAACAGCTTGGTTCAACGCTACAACCCCTCCATATGGCGTGGGAAATGCTTCTTGTTCCACAGTAAAATCTTTCGTCGCAACAATTTGGTTATTCGCCGCATGAATTAATTGTGCTCTTAGTATGATTTCAACTCGACTGGAATGATCAAAGAAAACTTGTTGCATCTTTAATAATTGGGTATTTAAAACATAATCATATTGCCCTAGAACACCAGGTGTCATGACATGACGAAAATAATGCGTGCTTTCTATCGTTTTTGTGATTAATGGCAATAACATTTGGGAGGGTGTTTCAGCCCATTGATTTTTTGTAAAATAAGCGACCTTAAACGATTGGGTTGAATATATCATCTGAGTCGTATTATACATTGCAGTAGTTTGAGGATAGTTTACTAATAATGTGACTGGACGCTGAGATTGTTTTATTGAAACCATTGGAGTCGATGACAAAACATACGTATTAGTTGATTCTGTTTTGATAGGAGAAAAAATAGAACAAGATGTTAATAAAAAAGGGAGGCTTGATAAAAACCATATGATTTTTTTATGACGCATTTATTTTTCTCCTGGGCCTAATGGTTCTGGCATTTTTCCCCGGATTAAAACAGCAGGATTTTGCCTGAGAGCATGCGTGACAGATACCATATTTTGGGTCACTTCTTGCAAGTCTATCATTGCCTGATTTAATGTGGGTAATGTTTCTTCATTGATAGCATGTATGGCATGCGAACTGGCCGTCACTAATCCAGGAAACTGTGCTGAAACCATAGCAGTGTTATGCAGAATGGTTTGAATTTGTCCCTCACTTTCCACCAGGCTATTGGTAAATTCACGCATATTTCTTAGTGAATTTTTAATGGAGATTAAATTCTCTTCATCTAATAAATTCTGAATAGCATTAGTAACTTTTTCTACATTCTCATTCAATTTAACCATTGCCGTGTCAAAACGATTAAATAGAGAAGGGATGGTATTAATAATAGGGTATGCTTGTCCTGAAGCTGCCTTTAAAGGACTTTTATCTGCTCCTTTATCAATTAGAGAGACATAACTCACCCCCGTTAATCCTTTGGAAGTCAGTGATGCTCTTGTACCTTGCGTTATGGGAGTCGTACTATTCACATTTAACAACAACACAACCGTTTGTGGATCTTGTGGAGAAATAGTAATACTTTTTACCGTTCCTACATTCACGCCATTAAACTCAACCGCTGAATCAATACTCAAACCAGTCACAGACTCTTTCATGTTGACTTGATAAATAGAATAAGAATGTGAAGAAAAACCTGATGATAGCCAAATAATACCTAAAATAATGGTACTAATCAGCGCAATAACAAAAGCACCTACTATGGTGTAATTAACATTGGTTTCCATAATACCTACTTTTAAAATTAATCAGCCCTTCTCACAAAGCGCGGGAAGAGCTTTCTGTTATATATGAACAATCCGAATATATGAGCAATCCGAAGGAAGTGAATTCGGATGACTCACTTAGAGTGAATAATCGCGATTCTCCCCTCTAAGAACACTCCATCGCGAATGTGCGGAAACCGGAGGATTAATTATAAATCCCTTCAGCCGCACGCCCACGAGGCCCATTAAAAAACTGCTGTATTAATGGATGAGGATTTTTAATGAGTTCCGCCATCGCATCAATACACAATACTTTGCCTTCGCCTAAAAAAGCAACCCGGTTAGTGACCCGCCACAGGGTATCTAAATCATGTGTCACAATCAAAATGGTTAATCCCATCGTTTCTTGTAAATCTAATATTAACTCATCAAAGCCCGAAGCACTATTAGGATCTAACCCTGCTGTTGGCTCATCTAAAAAAATTAACTCAGGATCTAGCACAATAGCTCGCGCAATACCCGCCCGTTTTTGCATGCCGCCACTTAATTCTGAAGGAAATTTAGTAGCTGCTTCAATAGGTAATCCCGCCATTACAATTTTAAGGGCGGCTAATTCTTTTATCGTTTTTTTATCTAATAAAGTGTGTTCATATAAAGGAAATGCTGTATTTTCTAACAAATTTAAAGAACTAAATAAAGCATTCTGTTGAAAAAGCACCCCCCAACGTCGCTGCACTGCTAATAACGTACTGGAAGAAGCTCCCATGAGTTCTTCTCCGAATACTTTAATGGAACCGGAATCAGGGGGTTGGAGCATAAGAATTTCTCGCAGCAAAGTCGTTTTTCCTGACCCACTTCCTCCAACAATAGCCAATACTTCACCGCGTTTTACAGATAAATTTAATCCATTATGTACGGGAACACCGCCTAAATGAATTTTAATATCTTTCATTTCTATAATCGGTTGTTCATCGTTTAAAGGTTTATTCTGCTTCATGGGTTATTCTTCAATTTAATTCGTTTATTCGGCTTCGACCGTCGTTCCGGCCATTTGCTCAGTCGTTGTCACATACAATCCTATGAATCCTATTGTTCGAGATTACATCATAATAGCGTTGGTCGGAACGACGGTCGAAGCCGTTTATTCCCTATTAATTACTGTTAAATGGCAGCCTCACCTCCGTTCCAACAAACGCTATATCATGCCATTTTCGTCAGATCACACTCACAGAGATTATATATGATAATTGCTGGGCCAATAGCTGGAACAACGGTTAAGAGCTCAGTGGCTTATGCTTCATAAATTTAATTTACTAAAAATCACAGAAAATAGGGCATCCGCAACAATAATAAAAAAGATCGCCAATACAACACTGCGAGTCGTTTGCGTACCAACACTATCCGCACTATTACGCACCCGCATCCCTTGAAAACAACTGATACTCGCTATTAATAAAGCAAAAACAGGTGTTTTCCCTAGACCAATGAGTAAAGAACGCAACGGAATTTCATGCTGAAACCGTAATAAAAAATCATGCCATCCAATACCCAACATGCTTTTTGCCATCATCATACCACCCATTATTCCGAATATATTTGCCCAAACCGTTAATAATGGTAATGCGATAAAAAGGCCTATTAAACGCGGTAATATAAGTAATTCCGCCGGTGTAATTCCCATAGTATTTAATGCATCAATCTCTTGATTGACTTTCATAATACCTAACTGCGCTGTAAAAGCAGAACCTGTTCTGCCCGCAACCATAATGGCCGTAATTAAAGGGCCAAATTCTCTTAATACAGACAATCCGAGCAAATCAACAATAAAAATATTGGCTCCATAAGCACGTAATTGATTTCCCATTTGATAAGAAATAACGACACCAATCATATAAGAAAGTAAAGCAATAATAGGCAATGCTTGATATCCTGTTTTATAAATGATGCCAGCTATTTCATTCCAACGCCAATGTTTGGGAGTAAAGAACACACGCACAAATTCACACGCGAGTAATCCTGTAAACTCAAGAAAAGCAAGTAACTCAGATAATTGTTTTAAAGTCGCTTTGCCTATATCTGCTAATGAAAAAGAATGCTCAGGAACAGGAATTTTTTTTGCGGGAATAATTTCCTTCTTAACAATCGACAATAGTTTTGTATATTGTTCAGAAAAATGTTCTATTTGCGCTTTTGCTCCCTGTTTTTCTGCGTGTTTAATCGCATTTATTAGCAACCAAGAACCGGCGCTATCCATAAGCGTGACAGCACTACCATCTATTTTAATGGCACCATCTGAAGGAAAAGGATTTTTTTTAAGATCGGTCTTAATTTGTGGAATGTTTTTCAATGTCCACTCGCCTTGACAAGTAAATTCTTTTTTCGAATGGCTTTGTATGAACATGTCATCGTCCATTATTCACGGTTTCGATAATAAAGCGAATTACAAGAGCCTCTTGCAAAATTATTTAAAAAATAAACATCGGTACAACTAATCGAATTTTTATAACTTTAAAATAGCATATGTAGTATGGCTGTTTATTTTTTAAATAATTTTGCAAGAGGCTCACAATATAACAATTAAACGAAAAATCAATCAGTTACCTTGATATTCTTTGGAACACTTCATCGCGAAATATTAGCAGAAACCGCTGAGCAATTATTAAATTTTTGCTAAAACTTTCATCTCGTTATTGGTTAAGGCCATGTTTAATGAAGCGCCTAACTGACTTGCCAAAGATTTTAATAATGAACCTGAGGCTGTATAGTCTTTATAACGCGATACTTGAAATTCATTTCGCATAGCATCTGATAAATTTCCTAGTTTATCGACCAATCCTAATTTTAACGCGCCTGTTCCTGACCAAAAATCCCCAGTGAAAATATCTGCAGGATTCCCATGGAGTTTACCTGCCCGGCCTTTCATGACGACTTGACTAAAATTATCATGCACTTCTGCAAGTACTTGTTTAATTTTTGCAATATCCGCAGGGTTTTCTGCTAAAAATGGATCCAGACGATCTTTATCTGCACCGGAGGTAAAGACTCTACGCTCAACGCCTACTTTTTTGATTAATTCGGGAAAACCGAACCCTTTCATAATAACGCCTATGGAACCTGTCAATGAATCAGGATTAACATAAATTTCATCTGCTGCTACTGCTACAAAATACGCACCTGAAGCTAACATGTCTTCCCCGACGACTACGACTTTTTTATGATATTTTTTCTTCAACTCCAAAATGGTATCGTGAATAATGCTTGCTTGAACAGGTGTCCCACCTCCGGAATTGATATCTAAAATAACACCTTTCGCGTCGGCATCAGCAAAAGCTGTTTTCAATAAAGGGATCACTGTTTCTGCAGAAAAATCTTCCCCTGGCCCAATCATGCCATTGAGGCGAACCAATGCAACATAGTTTTTACTTTCACCGTTTTTACTAAGAGGGGCGGATGATTGTCCAAAAATTGCGCAAAAAATGATTAAGATAATAATAAATATTAAAAAAAAGCGTATGTTCTTCCAGAAGCGATCAGAACGTTTTTCTTTGATTAAATCGCGGACTAACTGTGCTGTTAAATCTTCGTTTTTTATTGAGTTATTTTGCATAATAAGGATACCTAGTTATTCTAAATTCTGAACTTGATTTTAGCTTATTTATCAATCAAAAACGAATAAATCTCTCGAGAGAAATTTATAAGCCATTTTTATAATGATGCAATGGGGGTATAATAAAGGTAATTACATCAAAATAGTAATAATTTTAAAAAGGATTTATTATGAATTATTTAATTATATTCACTATTTTATGTTTAAGCTTTATAAATACTCAACTAGCCTATGCAACCGCACAGCCCAGCATAGGGCCTCTACCCCCACAAACCAATGGGACGCCATTAAACACTGAACGCAGCTATGTACAAGGCAACGTTCCATCAACAGTGATGAATGACATACCTGGATTCCTTAAGGACTATAATAATAATTATTGTTATGCGTCCAATAATACCGCGGTCAGTCAAGGAGCTCCTTGTTTTGTGCAATATATTGTACACCAAGGAACAACAGCAGGGTATCCTTATATAATCGACAATAATTCTTTGCAATGTCCTGACAATTACGTTGTTGCTATCTCGTTAGGTAACAGTGCTCTAGATCCGAACAACCCAAACGATAAAATTTATTATTATGCATCAAATGAATATTATAAAGTTTCGCCATCACAATATAACGTATTTCATAATGTGGGAAATTGTAGACAAGGTGATGTTTATAACAACGGCCAGCCCTACTACAAATGTAACTGGAGTGACTGCAGCTGGAATTTAGGTACTTCTACTGGTGTATACTCTAGTGCGGTAGATAGTAGTTATGAAATATACGCAACAAGTTCGATCGGTAGCAGTCGTCCAACTTTTAATGTTAAGCCTGCTAGATGTTCGTTTGACAACAGTGATGATACGTTTGGTACATGCTCGACAACTGCATGGTGTTCGCATTGCGACTGGTATAATTACTATTTTTTCTACGTAAATTGCACTATCCCTGCTGGATTTTATTTATATGATCCGACAAACTCCAATGCGAATAATTATGATTCCTCACATATTCCTAGCACTATTATTTGTGTAAAACCTACAATTAAATGGATATCAACACCTATTACTAGTGACTCAACTCCACAACAAGCAACTCCACAACAACCAAGTCCACAACAAGCAACTCCACCACAACCAGTCATTCCGACTATGCCGACTATACCGGGACTTCGCGGATTTGGTTTCTGATAAAATGCATTGCTGTTAAGGAACATTGCTCTGAGAAAAACCATTTTTTGCTGGTAAATCATTTATTCCGCTAAAGAACAAGAGCTAATCACTTAATAGATAAGTTATAATGGATTATTATCCTAAAAAGAGATCTACATATGCCTTGGCTAATAAATCCCGCTCAATTAGATAAATTTCGTAAAAGTCAGACAAATATTGTTATTATGGATGCAAGCCTCCATAACGATAGCCGCAATGCTAAACAAGAATTTATCGAAAAACACATTATAGGCGCTCAATTTTTTGACATTGATGCCTTTAATGATCCTCTTTCCGCATTTCCTCATAGTTTATCTCAAGACATCACTTTAATTAGTGAAAAACTTGGAAAAATAGGCATTCGCAACGATTGTAAAATCATTTTTTATGATAATAGTGATCTTCATACTTCCGCACGCGCATTGTGGATGTTAAAAGTATTCGGGCATAATCCCCATTTACTTTACATTCTAGATGGTGGATTAAAAGCCTGGGAAAAATACGGTGGTAAAATAGAAACAGGAGATTCAACCGATTCGACTAAATCTTACAACGTTAATATACAAGCCCAATTCATACGTAACCTTAACGATATCAAAAAATGCTTAACTGAATCAAAAGAACAAATCATTGATTTACGCCATGCCGTTCGTTATGCAGGCGGCCCCGAACCACGGGCAGGTGTCCGTAGTGGCCATATTCCAGGGAGCTTTGGTTTACCATTTAATGTTTTATTTGATAAGGAAGGAAATTTTTTATCTTTAGAAAAAATACGTCGAAAATTTTCTGATATTGCCGCTAGTCCAACAGTGCCTACCATTACCACCTGTGGCTCAGGACTCACTGCCCCTATTTTAAATTTTCTCTTAGATTTAATGGGATGTGAAAACGCCGTATATGAAAATGCTTGGACTGAATATGGCGCTGAAACATTATATCCTGGAGAAACAAGTTTAGCAGAAAGACCCATTGCAACATGTGTGGATTAGTTAATAAAGGGATACCTTCGACATAACTCGTGATTTATAGGTGAAGAATAAGCTCCGCCTAAAATCTCAGACACCACCAACATTCACTTCGTATATTTATGATAGTGGCCTTAAATCTTCAAGGAATTTTGATAAAAAAACTCCCTGGAAAAGAATACTTTTTAACCACTACTTAATAAGTATTTTTTTATCGGCGAAATAATACGTATTTGTTGCTCAGCAACATAATTGTAAGAAAATGCCATATTGTTTTTTTCTAATTTTATGCGTCGCGAATAAGTCATCTGTTTTTTTGAAAAAATCTTATTTATTTTTTTATTTGCCACTGTGGTAACTCGTTTTTTGGGTGTTAAATGATTAGTAGCCGTGAAATGTACTTGTTGATGCCATTTTGTATATTGCTTGCCTTCATTAAAAGATATTTTTTTAACTATGGCTTTTAAAGCAAATATTTTTCGCGTTGACAATGACTTCGCTTTTACTACTGCATTAACATCTAAATGCTTCCAGGTTGGATCTTCATTTTTATCAACATACATAGATATTCTCGGGCCCGTGCCATGAATTTGAATAATCGCACCCTCTTTTTCTGTCCATACATAATGATTAATATTAGGATATAAAATAGTAAATCCACCAGATGAAAGATCAAAACCATCATTTTTTTCAAGTTTGTCTCCCACGGCAATATGAATCATTCCAGAAATAATCGTTACTTGTTCAACATCCGTATGAAAATGCGCTGGAAGTTTATAAAAAGGAGGAAATTTTATCCTTATTGTATAAGAACCTTCATTGTAAGGATTTCCCTCTAATACAACATATTGTGTTCCCTTTGGAAAAGAAGCAGGGCCATTTTTCCAAATATAATCTTCTTTTGTAATGGAATAGAGAATACTATTTTCTGCATTGTCTGTACTGTCTGCATTAGCTGCATTAGCTGCATTAGCTGCATTAGCTACATTAGCTGTACTGTCTGCATTAGCTGAATTAGCTGCATTCCCTGAATTAGCCGCATTTCCTGCATTTCCTGCATTAGCTGCATTTCCTATATTTCCTGAATTTCCTTTTGAATCAACTGAATTCGTCGTCATACTGTCTAAGCCTGCAGACGAAGTCGCTATAGAATGAGATGTTAAAGTATTTTCAGTAGAATTAGCCTCGGCACATATCGATGCCACCAAAAAAAACAGCATACCGGCAACACAGAATAATTTTTTCATAGAAAACCTCCTGTCTTCAATGTTGTTTATTTTAACTTGCGTATATAGGAATTTCCATTTTTAATAGCGAAGATTAGCACAAGTCCGTGCACAGCGCGTTATATTTCTGTATGTAACGTCACAATGATCTATAGCAATTTCTGGCCTTCTCTTAAAGCCAGTGACATTTTAACTAAAATATCCTGCAATTCTCGCATATTATATATGAATTCAATCAAATAAACGGAGTCCTTAGAAACATCTAACATCTCTGTAGAAATTTGGATAGATTCTTTGAAATGTTGTTCCATGATTTCAATTTCTTGATAAAAATCGACTGCTGTCATTTTCAATTTCTTTAAATGTAATATATGAATCAGCGCTGTAAAAAATTGATTTCCTTTTTGTATACTTTGTTGTAAAGGTTCAGCAATAATATGCGTTAATTGCCTGGAAAAATGACATCTAGCAAGATGGTGCATGGAAAATAATAACTCTCCCATTTCACTAACTTTCATCACAAAATATTGATAACTTTTCTGCAATGTCAAATCAAATCCGGTTTCATATACCCATAATGGAAGCGAAAGCATTGCTTTCTCCACCTCTAATTTGGCCTGATTTACCTTGATGCTTTTTTTGTGAAGCAACAGTTTAACAATTTCTTGAAAATAAACATTATAACATTGCAATATCATCGCTGTTGATTGACAAAAATAGGTATCCACAGGATCAGGAAACAAAGTGATATTCACTATTATTCCAATCACCGCTCCTATAGTCATATCATAAGCTCGCACCGGCATCAATTCCGTTAAAGAAAATATCCAAGAAATCACGCAAACGATCAGTAAAATAAAAAAATAACGTAAAATACCTTGATATACCGCACTACCTACATCCGTTAACATGACAAAAAAAGTCGTCAAAGGCAACCACCATTGGAAGGAAAACGAATACCATTGATTGACTGAAAATGCTATGCATAAAGCAATACTTATTCGTAACAAATGTCTTTTATTTTTGTTAATTAATTCTATTAACATTTTTTTTATCCTGTAAGCAAAAAATAGCGAGAGACAATTGCTTTAATTCTTCATTCAACGCATAGAGATCTTGAATAAAAAACATGAATACTAACGGATCTATCGCTACAATCTGCAGCGCTCGATTATAAATATTTTCAAATTGATGGATTTTTTCTTCGAAGATAGGTAATTCAACTGAGCTATTCTTAAAGTTGGCGAGTTGAATGATCATCATAATTGAAAATTTTTCTATTTCTTGCATTTCCTGGGCACATACTTTAAAGGTGGTATAGTCCACTACACGAAAACGTAATTGATTTAGTGAAAAAATAATTTCACTGAGATGATCTATTTTAAAAAATATGTCTTGCATTTCATTCAGGTCATTTATTTTATTTTTACCGTGAAAATCCCTGGCATTTTCATGTCCTGGGGTGGGCAAGATGATTGCCCATGCTGGTTTACCGTGAAAATTGTTCTCATTTTCATGCTCTGGGATGGGCAAAGGTGATTGCCCATGATGGTTGCCATAAAAATCCCTAGCATTTTCATGCTCTAGGCTGGGCAAGACGGTTGCCCATGCTGCTTTAAATGGGGAATCATTTTTTAAAGCATTCGATGTTTTGATCATATTAAAAAAAAATTTCTTGCTCTTTTTGTTCAGTATTTTTTGATAATACTTTCTTTTTTTGATGTAGTCTTTTTTAAGATAGTTGACAAAAAAAGCCCGTTGCAAATCAGCCAGTGCATATAAGCAATTACTTAATAATTTTTTTATGTACCATGAACGTATCTTATTGATCATGTTTGCTAATCCACACCCAGTATCTGTATAATCCTGTCTTCATTATTAATAGTTCATCCCCTACATGAATATAAAAGTATTACGCCAATACCTCCTGCCCCACCACGCACTCTCTCGACTCAGTGGCAAAATAGCTAATTGTCGGTGGAAATGGTGGAAAAACTGGGTCATTAAGCATTTTATTAAACGCTATGGTGTTGATATGACCATTGCGCAATTAGAGAATAGCGAGGATTATTCTGATTTTAATAATTTTTTTACTCGTGCGCTAAAACCTGAGGCACGCCCTATTGTAAAAGACCCTAACGCCATTGCATCACCTGTAGATGGTACTGTTAGTCAAATAGGATGTATACAGGAAGATTCTCTTATTCAAGCTAAAGGATTTCATTTTTCTTTACAAGGATTATTGGGTGGAGCACCGCGAATAGCAAAGCAATTTGAAAATGGTTATTTTTCTACTATTTATCTATCTCCTAAGGATTATCATCGGGTACACATGCCTATACGAGGGACATTAACTCATTCCATTTATATTCCTGGAAAATTATTTTCTGTAAACCCACTGACAACGAGCACTGTTCCATCACTTTTTTCTCGTAATGAACGATTAGTTTGTTTATTTGAAACGGAGGTGGGGCCTATGGCTGTTATTTTAGTAGGGGCTATGTTAGTAGCAAGCATTAATACAACTTGGCGTACTGCATCTGTCTCAACAACTGTGACGACAAGTCTTCCACCTTATCCTGTTGTATTAGAGCGCGGCGCGGAATTAGGCCATTTTAAATTGGGTTCGACGGTTATCGTATTATTTCCAAAAGATACGATTAAATGGGAGTCTATGATAAAAGAAGGCAGCTCTGTACAAATGGGTCAGTTAGTAGGCTCAATTCAACAAAAGAAATAGGGGCAGTTTTTCAACTGCCCCTATCTTTTTTACCTACCCCGGGCATCCAGCCCTATCTACTAATCCTTGTAGATAAATCCTATTCTTAAAAGCACAAATCCCTATGCCGATCCTAAAGTTCATCCATTAACATTTTTATCATAACAAATGATGGGGGAGATACAATCCATTGATTTCATAAATTCTCCTTTTTAAAGAGAGTATTACTGAACATTTTTTGAATATTCTTGATTATTCAGCCAATTATAAAAAAACAATTCTTTTTATTCTTAGTCATTATCTTACAATTATTATGGCAAATATCTTACATATCCCAGTGGGAAAGATGAAAAAAATAATCCTAAACCAACATGATTTATACATTAATCACCCGCCAATCATGAAACACCCATCCATTTCAGCAGGGTGTTTCACGGTAAACTAGCATGAGCGATGATCTTGCTCACCCTGGAGCATGAAAACTTAGCCAAGACACCTAGGAAGCCGCCCGAAGGGCGAATGACTGGGATCCTGTCACAGAGTGCTTTACTTTTCGTGTTCGCAAAAAGAGCTCCGCGCCAAAAAGTAAAGCACCCAGCGCCATGTTATTTATTTTGAGTTTCGCAGGCTCCACTCAAACATATCTATTCAAAAAGTCCTTAATAAGCAATAAATATGAAAAAGTGTTTGTTTTTCGTCGACATGCCTCAAACTAACTTTATTGATTTCATGTATAATAACTCTCGCGTGTCATTCTTGTTCGTGGTCGATCAAATTTAGAGTGATTTAAATTCCTGCACGGTAAACGGATCCAAAGTGACTGGCACGTACCCTCGATTGTCTCATATCATTTTTGATATTGAACGCACGGTAAAATGCGCTTGCATTTTTTAATGCATAGCCACCAGCACTTACAGGGATGACACGTCACTACTTAAACATTTTGAGGTAATGACAATGTTATCAACTATTGTAAAACGAGCTGCTGGACTGGATGTACATAAAAAAATTATTGTGGCAACAGTACAAATTCAATTAAGCAACGAAGAGGTTGAAGAGTACACCCAAGAATTTTCTACTTTTGAACATTCACTACACGAACTTGTGAAATGGTTGAAGAATTATAACATTGAGCAAATTGTCATGGAAAGCACAGGCATTTATTGGAAACGTTTGTATGCATTGCTAGAGGAAGCTGAATTAAAGACACTCGTTGTGAATGCAAGACATGCCAAACAAGTTCCTGGACGTAAAACAGATGTCATGGATAGCCAATGGTTGGCAACACTTGCACGATATGGATTATTGCGTGGTAGTTTTATTCCAGTCAAGGATTTACGTGAATTGCGTTTACTTGCCAGTTACAGGATGAAACTGATTGGTCAATTATCTGGAGAAAAAAATAGACTGCACAAAATTTTGGATGATGCAGGTATTCGGTTAGGTAGTGTGGTTACTGATATAAATGGTGTTTCTGCTAAATCAATTATTAATGGAATTATAGATGGCAAATCTCTATCAGAGCTGGTCCAATGTGTCCGTGGTCGTCTTATTAAAAAAATTCCTGAAATTGAATTGTCTTTGGCCGCTCCATTAGAGTCACGTCATCGATTTGTATTGAAACACATTCAAGAACACATTGTTGAATTAGAAAAAAGAATTCATACAATGGATGATTATTTGTTTGAATCGATGAAACCCTATCAAGCATCTTGGGATTTATTACAAACCATTCCCGGTGTTGATGCTATTAGTGCTGCAATTTTAATTATTGTATTGGGTGTTGATATGGAACGCTTTGGTAACCAACAACAATTATCTTCTTGGGCTGGAGTATGTCCAGGGAATAATGAAAGCGCGGGCAAAAAAAAAGTTCCCGTATTAGAAAAGGGCATAGACTTTTGCGACAAATACTTTGTCAATCTGCTAATGCCGCTGCGAAAACAAATTGTCAGTTCAAAAGTAAATATCAAAGTCTTGTGATCAGACGAGGACACAAGCGAGCGATCATTGCTTTAGGACACAAGATATTGCGTGTAGTGTATGTGGTTTTGAAAAATCAACAGCCCTACCATGATCCGGAGGTGAATTATATTGATATTGTTGTTAAGCGAAATGCTCCACGTTGGATCAAAATACTTAATCAGCATGGATATTTGAAAAAGCCAGCTTAAACAACAGTTAAAAATCTGATAACTTAACCACTTTAATTTTTTAAACATTTTAAGGTGACAGTATCCTATTGTCTGTCGGCTACGGGGTTTTCACGGTAAATTCGGCGAATAATTCGTGGAACCTACGAAAATGAAAAATACTCGCCTATTTGATTCTGGTAAAATCTCAGAGCAAGAATTCATAAGAAGAGCAATGAGCCTGCCAAATCGTGATCCAGATGACAGACATTTTAAGATTTTATTCAATCCTTCGAATACGAAGCAGCCCCGTAAGCCAATTTTGCAATACAGAACCCAAAATAAGGCTTACGCTGGCAGCACCAAATAAAGTAAAAGAGATATAAATAGGCATTAAACCGACCACTAATATACGCCAATGTCTTAGCCAATGGGTCAGTGACATTTCTACTGAATTAATTGAACAAGGTAACGCATTATTATTTAACAATAAACAATAAACACAAAAAACACTTATAATCAAACACGTAACGCTTACCAAGTTTATCGATGGTTTGTTCATATATTATTCATCATTCTGGTTTTTTAACCTATGTTATCTCATTTCTATTAACAAAAAATTAAAATTCTTAGTAGTACTTCAAATATTTGATGATTAATTTTAAACCCCTGAATAAACAGGATTAAAACACGTGATACTTACAACAGTACCAACTTTTTTAGGGTAATTTTGAAGAATTTTCATCAATCCAGGTTAAAGCATTACCAAATCCTTAACCTCGCTGGAACGCCTGAACCAAACTTAAAAATTCAGCTCGAGTACGATGGTCGGTTCTTAACCCTCCTAGCATCACAGAGGTCGTCATAATAGAGTTTTGTTTTTCTACTCCACGCATCATCATACAGAGATGTTTGGCTTCTATAATAACCCCAACACCTCGCGCTTCAGTAATGTCTAAGATAGTTTCGGCAATTTGTTTTGTTAATTTTTCTTGTACTTGTAAGCGACGGGCATACATATCCACAATCCGGGCAATTTTAGATAATCCAATGATTTTACCCTTTGGTAGATATGCCACATGGCATTTTCCAATAAATGGTAATAAATGATGTTCGCATAACGAATAAAGCTCTATTTCTTTGACAATAACCATTTCATCGCTATCAGTTTCAAAAAGTGCGCCATTGACTATTTCTGCTACTGAATGATGATATCCTTGTGTAATAAATTTCATGGCTTCTGCCGCTCGTTTAGGTGTATCTCTTAAGCCCTCTCGATTGACATCTTCGCCTAACATCTCAATAATTTTTTTAAAATAATTATCCATCATATCTCTCTTTAGCCGGGTGGCCAATTGAGTTTTCGGCCGCCCAATAAATGAGCATGGACGTGAAACACTGTTTGACCTGCACCCGGATTACAATTCATTACTAAACGGTAGCCAGCGTCCGCTATATTTAATTCTTTGGCTAACATTTTAGCCGTTTGGACAATATGACCTACCAATTCATTTTCTTCGGAACTGAGTTCATTCAATGTGGAAATATGTTTTTGTGGTATCACAAGCTTATGTTGAGGTGCTTGTGGATTGATGTCATCAAATGCTAGAACCAAATCATCTCGATAAATAATTTGCGCCGGAACTTTTCCCTTAACTATTTCGCAGAATAAACAATCCATCAAATCACTCCTCATTTTCCACTTTTTTCTTTGAAGAAAGCATAGTTTACGGTTTTGTGTTTATATTTTCCAGCGACAAATTGACGTCGTGTGATTTCTACAGTAAAGTGGCTCTTTTTTCGCGCCACTTTAAACTTCTAGACATTATGCAGATTCTAAATATAGCAGGTTATAAATTTATCACTTTAACGGACTTGTTGACTTTGCAAACTTATTTCCAGCAAATCGGTAATGATTTAGCACTCAAAGGAACTATTTTACTCAGTTCTGAAGGAATTAATTTAAGTTTAGCGGGGCACGCAACGCATCTTTCCAAATTCAAAACAATCTTGCAAAATAATGAATTTTTTCCTGATATTGTTTTTCGTGAGAGTTATTCTACTCATTTGCCCTTCAAACGTTTTAAGGTAAAAATCAAAGATGAGATTATTACATTCCGCCAATCCCATATTCAACCTGAAAAACAGCGTGTACAAAATATAACGCCTGAACAATTTAAACAATGGTTAGATGAAGACCGTGATATCACTGTTTTAGATACACGTAATGCTTATGAAGTAAAGTTTGGTGCCTTTAAGAAAGCCATTCATTTAAATACAAAGGATTTTACTGAATTTGGTGAAGCATCCAAACATTTAAAAAAAGATAAACCCATTGTCATGTATTGTACTGGCGGCATTCGTTGTGAAAAAGCAGGATTACATTTATTAAATAACGGTTATTCTGAGGTATTTCAACTTGAGGGTGGGATTTTAAATTATTTTGCTAAAGTCAATGGATCGCATTATAACGGCGAATGCTTCGTATTCGATGAACGCATTTCCCTCGATTCCAATCTGGAAATAACTGGCACGACTCAATGTAAACAATGCCAAGGACCTATCAAACCCTCTGAGCAGACGTGCTGTTCTGCTTGTCTTTCTCATTTAAATTAACAAGGAAAAAAATAGCATGAATTTAACCCATATTAAATCAGGTCGTGATATTCCCAATGACGTGAATGTAATCATTGAAATTCCTTCCCACAGTGATCCGATAAAATATGAACTCGACAAACAGTCTGGGATGTTGATGGTGGATCGTTTCGTTTCTACCTGCATGCATTATCCGTGTGATTATGGTTTTATCCCACATACTTTATCAGAAGATGGTGATCCTGCAGATGCTTTAGTCATAGCGCCTTTTTCTTTAATTCCAGGCGTCATGATTCGCTGCCGTCCTATTGGTGTATTACGAATGACTGACGAATCGGGTGTGGATGCCAAAATTTTGATGGTTCCTGTCAATAAATTAACACCACGCTACCAGCATATTACAAAACCTGAAGATTTAGGAAATGAATTGCTGTCTTCTATTGAGCATTTTTTTCAGCATTATAAAGATTTAGAAGCAGGGAAATGGGTTAAAACCAATGGCTGGGAAGGCTCAGAGGCAGCGAAAGCTGAAATTTTAGCTAGTGTTGAGCGATATGCGAAAGAAACCGTGAAATAACATTTTCATCATGTTGGTTTAGATTTAAGCAGCCCCAGTTGTTTTACCTGGGGCTAAAAGCTTGCTTAAGATCCCTCGAGTTAAAATCCCTCTTAAATCCCCTCGAGTTAAAATCCCTCTTAAATCCCCTCGAGTTAAAATCCCTAAGTAGATTTTTTCGAGGCTATATTTCTTCCACTTCTTTCATGCTTAATCGAATCTTGCCTTGACGATCAATTTCGAGTACTTTGACTCGGACATTCTGGCCTTCAGCTAATTTATCACTGACTCTTTCAATACGTTCTTTGGCAATCTGTGAAATATGCACTAATCCCGTTTTACCAGATAAAAATGTTACAATAGCGCCAAAGTCCATTAATTTTGTAACTGTTCCTTCATAAACAACGCCAATAGCGACATCAGCAGTCAACTTTTCGATGCGACGTATTGCATCTTCACACGCTGCTAAATCCGCCGCTGCAACGCGCACTAATCCGGTATCATTTATATCAATGACTGCTCCTGTTTCTTCGGTCAATGCACGGATAGTCACCCCCCCTTTCCCAATCACGTCACGAATCTTATCGCTAGGAATTTGCACTGTTAAAATACGCGGAGCATAAGCAGACATTTCAGTACGGGGATGGGTAAGAGAATTATTCATAATTCCTAAAATATGGACACGCCCTTCATTAGCTTGATGTAATGCATCTTTCATGATGCCTTCTGTAATACCATCGATTTTAATGTCCATTTGCAAGGCGGTAATACCATTTAAAGTGCCAGCGACTTTGAAATCCATATCGCCTAAGTGATCTTCATCTCCTAAGATATCTGTTAAAACAGCGTAGCGTTCGCCTTCTTTCACTAAGCCCATGGCAATACCTGCAACATGCGAGCGTGTTGGAACACCAGCATCCATAAGCGCTAAACTTGTACCACAAACAGTTGCCATTGAACTAGAACCGTTAGATTCGGTGATTTCAGATACGACCCGTAGCACATAAGTAAATTCTTTTTGTCCTGGTAAAATAGCTGACACACTACGTCGCGCTAAATTTCCATGGCCAATTTCGCGACGTTTGGGACTCCCAACGAACCCAACCTCACCCACAGAAAATGGAGGGAAGTTATAATGCAGCATAAACGTTTCTTTATGCTCGCCATCTAATGCATCAATAATTTGTGCATCACGTTCCGTGCCTAATGTTGCAACGACGAGAGCTTGTGTCTCACCACGAGTAAATAAGGCTGATCCATGCGCCCGGGGTAGCACGCTTACTTTAATATCAATAGGACGGACAGTTTTTGTATCACGACCATCAATGCGCGGTAAGCCTTCTAAAATACGACTGCGAACAATTCGACTTTCAATGTGAGAATAAACATACTTAGCATCTTTTATTAATAAGTCTTCATCACATTCTGGATCAGTATTTTCTTTTAATAATTGATCGATGACTTGTTCACGCAAATGTGCCACCGCTTCTTGACGTTGTTGTTTATCACTGATTTGGTAGATTTTTGTAAGCTCTGCATCTGCCATTTCAGTAACACGTTTTTCCAGCACATCATTTAATACGGGGGCAGTCCAAACCCAAGCAGGTGCACCTACTTCTGTAGCAAGCTCTTTAATTGCATTGATCGCCACTTGCATTTCACGATGGCCGAACATAACAGCACCTAACATAACTTCTTCAGATAATTCTTTTGCTTCTGACTCTACCATTAAAACAGCATGCTCAGTTCCTGCAACGACCATGTCTAATTGCGATTTTTCTAATTGTGCTTTGGTGGGATTTAAAAGGTATTCACCGTCATGATAGCCAATTCGCGCACCACCCAATGGGCCATTAAATGGCATGCCCGAGATAGCCAGTGCAGCAGAAGCTCCTAGCATCGATGGAATGTCCGCATCGACTTCAGGGTTCATAGATAACACTGTTGCAATAATTTGAACTTCGCAATTGAATCCTTTGGGGAATAAAGGACGTAAAGGACGGTCTATTAGACGTGAAGTCAGTGTTTCTTTTTCACTGGGTTTACCTTCGCGCTTAAAATAACCACCAGGAATGCGTCCTGCTGCATAAGTGCGCTCCTGGTAATTGACAGTTAAGGGGAAAAAGTCTCTTTCATCACTAGCGCTTTGTTTTCCCACGACGGTAACTAATACAACGGTATCATCCATTGTTACCATAACAGCAGCTGTTGCTTGTCGTGCCACAACGCCTGTTTCTAGCTTAACGGTATGATCGCCATAGCGAAACGTTTTATTTATTGAGGCCACAAATAGTATCCTAATTTAATTATAACGGGTTAATAATGTTGCTAGCTCCAAGCCAATATCGTGCGAAGGAGGGCGGTACAAGATCTTTAATTTGAACAGTCATATTGGACTTTAAGTTTAGATCAAAACGAATGCCTAGCAAAACCCTGCCTAGGCACTTTAGTCAAGGGCTGATGCATTCTTTGACTCACAAACGCTCTAAAACTTGTTCTGCGCTTCAAATGCAAAGAAAAAAGGCCGCTGCAAAGCGGAACCTATGCCAAATAATAGCGAAAGCGCGCTCTTTATCCACGTATTTTCAATGACTCAATTAGCTTTCTATATGCGCTTATGTCTACTCTCTTCAAATAAGTCAACAACTTACGACGACGACTGACTAACTTGGTTAAGCCATAACGCGTATGAACATCATGTGGGTTAGCTTTAAGATGTCCAGTTAAATATTCAATACGAGCTGTTAATAAAGCAATTTGAACTTCTGAGGAACCTGTATCATTTTGTGCCTTTTGATAGGTCTGTACTATCTGCGCTTTCGCAGCAGTGGTTAACGCCATGGATCTAACTCCCAAAATATATATTAATATCGTTTAAGACCGGCTATTGTAGCGGGGAGAAGGGCGGTGGACAAGTTATATTTAGAATGTCGTGATGCTTCTCATTTTGATAGCGATGAATCATTATTAGACAAAATGACTAGATGGCTCACAAAAAACTCAATTTTATGGGAATTATTGCAAAAAAACTCATATTAAAATTAAACTGCAAAGAATATCATTAAAAAAACACAGCGGGCGATACTCCAAATCGTTTTGATAAACTACATACATGCTCTAAGGTTAATTGACGCTCGCCTTTTAAAATTTTGGATACTAATGATTGACTACCAATCTCCGGTAAATCCTCCTGTCGAAGGCTATGTTCATCCATAAGAAATTTTAGCATTTCAATAGACGATATCTTTTTGGCAGGATAATGCTGATTTTCGTAAATTTCAATATTGCTAGCAATTAAGCTAAGTAAACTGGTTGCATGCTCATCTTTATGATGATGTGACCACTCCATGAGCTCATCTACAAAAGCCATAAGTTTTTCATATTCCTTTTCATTACGTGGCACATGAGCATAAGGAACCACATGTTCCCAGTGCTTTATTGTTTGTCGTACTGCTCTCATAATTTACCCCTCTTCATAGGTCTCCAGTGCAAGAACCCCCCAAAATGTCGAATCTGATATAACATCAAGTTTGTCTGTACAGAAATATAGATTTCGAGTTTATAGTCTGCAGATTGTGTTATCTTCTTTTTCATATGCTTGAACAATTCCAGTAAGTATTTCTGGAATTACTCTGGAACTATTAAACAGTGCTACAGGAGATCTAGCATAGCTATTAACGAAATTATTTTGTACTACATTTTCAGGCACCATTCTAATATATCGAAAGTAAATATTATGTTTATGTATATGGGCATAATCTTCAAACCCAAACTTATCCCCATATAATCGTGGAGCTGCAACTTGACCATCTCCTTCTTTTGCGCTAATTAATGCCGTAAATTGATGCTTTTGATCATCAATCACTTTACATGCTTGCTGCATTAAAGCGGTTCCTAGTTGTTGTCTTCGCCAAGCTGTATCAACGACCATATCTGAGATATAAGCAATATCTTGATTTGAGATGAACCGTACAAAACCTACTATTCTATTTTGTTGATCTGTTGCTAAGAGACTTTCTGAATTATTTATTGCATTCTGAGTATATTCTTCGTCGGCATCTTTTGCCCAATAAGTATGCTCTTTCAAAAGAGCAGTCATCTGATGAATGTTTTCTGCGGTGATAGTTTTAGGATCGAGTCGGTGAATTTTTATATTGCTTGGGATTTTAACTTCAGTAGTTAACGTTTTTGATGATTCCCTAAGCATCAATCTATCAATATTGGCAGTACGATAATCTTTGCTTTCAAAAAATTCGGTTTCACGCATTCCAGGATAACAAAATAATTTGCATTTATCTTTGTTTCCAGAAACAAAATCGCTCACCATATCAGCAGTAATTTTTGCTAGACCAGCTTCTTCAATATTACTTTGGAAATCACTTAATACTGCACTTCCATCAGCGTCATCATAAAAAAATCTTGCGCGCATTAATGGTGTGTCACGATCAGTTTTTTTTACTAAGACAACAATCTTAGCTGATAAATCATGAATTAATTCATAACCATTCTTTGAAGCAATTGTTGTCTTTGGCATAATTAAATAACTCCTCAGTCTAATTATTTTTTAGTTCATTAAAACGATACTTAAACCAGACCGTCGATATTTTCAAAAAATCTGTTTGAAATAGCTAAAATTCCGAGTAATATTTTAGTTTTCGAAATCAAAGTATACATATTTAGACGTTAATTGACTATCTAAAACTTGTATTGTGGTATGGATTGGCTGTGGATGAACCATGGCCTGGATGCCTCAGAATTACGCGAATTGAAGCTCAAGGTATACATCATGATACATGAGCTTCAAGACTTTTTTTCAATTTAGGTAATATATTAGGTTGAATATCTATTACTAATGTTTTACCTAATTCATGTAACGCATCATCTATAAGATCCATTCTTGAATGATGGTCAAGATCCAGTAATCGTCGGACTTGCCGTGCATCGCAATGTAGTCTTTCAGCTAAAACAGCCTGCGTTACTCCTTGATCACGCATTGCTTGATAAATTGCCAGTTTTGAAGCAATAACGGGCGGTAATGCAATAGTATTCTGATTGCTTTTTTGTTTAGACGGTTTTGGTATATCCTTTCTTTCATCTAGATAACCAGATAATGCAACAACTAGGGCATCTTGTGCCCACTTTAAAGCATTTTCTTCATCTGCCCCTACTGTTATTGCTTCGGGAATATCAGGAAACTCAACGATAATACTATCACCATCTTTTGTTAAAATTACTGGATATGCTTGTTGCATAAATACCTCCGATTATAATATTTCATCAAACGCAATTCCTAGCTGCTTGCAAATTTTTTTAAGGAAGATATTTCCAATATCAGCATCGCCATGTACTGGTATAGTGGTTTGTTTGCCTTTATATTTAGCCAATATATGACCACCCTTTCCTCTTCCTTCTATAATCTCAACTCCTGCTCGACGAAGTTTTTGTATGAACTGCTTTACCTTCATAATGTATCCTTAGCTTATTAAATATATTATAGGACACTTTTGTCCTGTAATCAAATATTTATAAAGGTAGTCGTTAATTTGAGGTTATTAAGAAAAGATTTAATGTAATCAATCAGTTAATTCTAAATACTATCGATAACGCTAGTTAAGCTAAATTACAAAATTCTATTCTTGTTTCGGCGCATAACGACCGATAAGCCCCTTTATCGATAGTTAAAAATTTATTAATTATTAAGATGTTATTTTTATAAATAACGTATTATTACGTATTACGTAAGTATGTATATGCGCCAATTCTCGACTCCACAGTTGCTTTAAGCTGCTATCTTATAGGATTTTTTCGGGTAAACTATTAACGATAATCGAATCAACCGATCAAGTGTAAAGCGATTAATATGGCAATTAAGTATTTTACTTACCTCAGCCTTATCTATCTTTAAGATATTAGCCATTTCCTTTAATGTCAGTTTATGAGTTAGGGCGTACTTACACAGACCTTGGCATAATTTATATTTACTCGAATCTACCACATCAGAGCCAGGGGGCAAAGGTTTTGCAGCATCTGCCTTTTTAATTTTTGCTAGAGCCAATTTAATTTGACTCTCAGTTGGATATCGTGACATAACTATCTCCTGTTTACTCTAAAACAATTAATAACTCCGAGTGTTGCCTCATGAATATATAACAAAAAGATAAGACGATATGGCTTTGCATTATATAAAACAGGTTCAACCCTGAAATATTGATACTCAGTATCCTCAGTTATTGGGAAGAAATAATGCCCATCAAGTGTTTTTATAATTTCTAAAACTAAGCTATCCGTCATATGCTCAGAATGTTTTTTTAAGTAATGTTGGTCTATAATTACTTTGCTAATTCGTTTGTTGTTAATTTTTAAATTGAATTTGTATTCATTTCTCATTTCTACAATATAGAACATGTTGGGATATTTGTCAACAGAGCTGCCGTAACAGTAGGAATTCCGCTTGAGTTCAATAACTCACATAATGTACAAGCTATTAAGCCAAAGTAACCTGTTACCGAAGTTCAGTTATTTTACAGGGTCGTTGAGACAGAATACCTGTTACCAAACTTCGGCATTATTTTTAAAAGGAACTTACCTTTTTCCTTAAGTATAGATCAACATTCGCAAAGATATACCGCAGTTTTTTTTCGATCCTCTCTTTAAGATCAAATGGATTTAAAGATTGATAGATTTTCGTTATTTTTTCTTTTTGTAAATCATTTATATGCTGACTTTGCATTAATCTTTGGTAAGGTGTTTGCGGCTGGTCATATTTTTTAATTATTTTGGAGTGTATCCTTTCTTTTTTTTGTAATTTCATTGCAGGACAAAAATAATTGTGTAGTAAAGAAAATTCGTATCCTGTCACAATAGCAGGGTAACCTATCTTAATTACATCCTTGCATATTAAATGCATCAGCAAGTTGATTCGCTTTAAAAAAATCTAAAAAATATTACAAATATTTCTTGACATTAATTTTATGTTAAATTGTGATTTTTTCATCGTAGGCATTTGGTGCGCAGTATATGGCATCTAAGATCGCATACGTTTCGTTAGGGCTTTCGTAACCCGTCAAGCATCTTCCCCCAGAGGGTTAATTTTTTATGCTCTATATCAGCTTTAAAATTCGTAAAATTTACTTAAAAAAAGTCATGTTATGATATCTGCAGCGGAAATAATAAAATAGCGATGCGCTGATGAATCAACTTGAAATTAAGAAAATTCTGAATGAACTCACAACAGATCTGGATAGTATTACTGACAAAAAAGCTGTAACTATTATTAAGGTATTAGTTAATCTAGTTGAAATATTAGCTGATGAAAACACAAGGCTCAAAGAAACTGTCCAGCAATTAAAAGATGAAATTAATCGCCTCAAAGGTGAACAAGGAAAACCTGATGTACGCGGACAATCCAAGGGAAGTATTGGAAATGCTAACCATTCTTCTGAAAAAGATCGTAACAAACGCCGCAAGAAAAAGAAAAATAAAGGCAAAGCTAGAAAAAACATACGTATTGATAGACGTATTACTATTGAATTAGATAAAACACAATTGCCTGATGATGCCAAGCCAAAAGGATTTGAAACACGTGTTATTCAAGATCTAAAAATAATCACGGATAACATCGAATTTAAGCTACAAATCTACTACTCGCCTTCTTTGCGGAAAACCTTTATTGCTCCCATGCCTCCCGAATATACAGGCAGCGAATTTGGCCCGAACGTTAAAGCGTTGATTATCACGCTTTACCGTGATGCTGGGATGACTGAGCTTGCTATTGAGCGGTTTTTAAAAACATTCGACCTACAAATGTCGCATGGAACAATTTCTTCTATTCTAACTGAAGATAATGATATTTTTCACCAGGAAAAAGAAGAGATTGTTGATGCAGGCAGAAAAGCAGGCGTATCGCAGATGGATGATACAAGCAGCCGCGTTAATGGTAAAAATCATTATACGCATGTGTTATGCAACGAATTTTTTACGGCTTATTTTACTCGCCCTAAGAAAGATCGGCTAACCCTATTGGAATTATTATGTAAAGATCAATTAATGTTTCTGTTCAACCAAGAGTCTTATGAATTAATGGCTGAATTTGGACTTGCAAGCAAATGGTTAGAAGAAATAATACCTATGTTACAGTCAGAGGCTTTAACGCGCGAAAAAATAGATAATCTCCTGAAAATACTTTTTCCAAATCCAAAAAAACACGCCACAAATCGACGTATTATTCTTGAGTCATCAGCTTTGGCGTATTATCAACAATCAGAGTATTTTCTTCGCTATTTAATGACGGACGATGCACCACAATTTAATAAGCTGGCACTACATCATGCGTTGTGCTGGATCCATGAGGGTCGGCATTATAAAAAGCTAAATCCACTGTCCAATATGAATCGCAGCATCCTGGATGAATTTCTCAATCAATTTTGGGATTACTATGACGCACTGTTAACTTATAAGGAAAAACCATTCAATGAAATGGCACAACAATTATTAATACAATTTGACAACATATTTTCAACTACGACGGGATACGATGCTTTAGATCAACGCATCGAAATGACGCGTGCCAAAAAGAAATCATTATTATTAGTGCTAGACCATCCACTTTTACCATTACACAATAATACTTCTGAATTAGGTACTCGTGTACAAGCCAGAATACGCGACATCAATTTGCAAACCGTTTCTGATAATGGCACAAAATCAAAAGATACATTTGCCACCATTGTGCAGACAGCAAAAAAGCTTGGAGTGAACGTTTATCAGTACGTATATGACAGGCTAACAAAAAAATTCAAAATGCCATCATTAGCTGAGTTGATTCAGCTAAAAACACAACAGCTTCCGGATACTACATAAATTTTTTCTTCAATTCTTCGTGTTAATGCAACCGAATCTGATAGATGGGTTAATGTTGCATTCGAGTTACCCTGCGATTTTGACAGGATACGAAAATTCATTTTGATAAAGATCATTCATTAAGTTGACTAAATCAGGGTTTTCAAGACGATAATAACCAAATAATTGCCTTACATGAGTCCAATTTTTTTGCTCTACATGTGCATTATCGCCTTTGTGATAGGGACGTGAACGCGTAAATTTTACTGGTTTATTACGTTCCTGAAAATATTTTAAGAGATGATAATTTAAAAACTCACCTCCGTTATCCGAATCAAATCCTAAAATAAAAAATGGTAAGCGTTCTTCAATATTTTTAATCTGTTGTAAAACTCCATGAGCTCCTTTATTCCATACCGCTGCATTTTCTGTCCAACCAGAATAAATATCTGTGAGAGTAATACTCCAAATAAAATTGCCTAGTAAACTTGTTCCGCAATGCGCAACAGTATCAGCTTCAACGTATCCAGGTTGTTTTTCATCCCATTGCTGGGTTTTAATTGCGATCTGACTTCTCAATAAACTCCCAGGTTTCGTACCACTAAAACGTTTCGGATAACGATGTTTTAGGGGCTTTAAAAGACGATCCAGGGTGCGCGCACTAGCCGATAATAAATTATGTTTTATCTGGGGGCTTAAGGGATATTTTGTCTCATAAAACGGGAGCCACATGGGTAGCGCTGCTACTAAACGCGCTCCGCACATTTGATCTGTAGCAAGCCATATAAATTTAAGGGGTGGCAATAATAATTTGGGATCATATTTCTTTTTTTGACCGCAAGGTCTGTCTTTTTCGCCTAGCAAGCCCCTGGTAAACATCCGAATAGCAGACTTCCGGTTATAACCACTCGCAGCACAAAATTCGTCGAGTATCTGTTTTTTGATCTTGCGGTTACCGCGTAAGTATCTTGATTTCAACGCCTTAGTATAAGTTTGCATAGTCATTTGTCCCATAATTACCGCCTCCGTTCGGTAACAGGTATTTTGACTCAACGACTACTTACGGACTATTTATCCACAAGGCTTCGGTAACAGGTAATTTGGCTCAATTCGTGTCAAAAATATAGTGAAAAATGATTAGCATTTGGAATGTCTTTAATCTAAAATGGTTGTTTT
>Ga0207083_1025_pt1 | contig 32837 bp, 26 predicted proteins | sample Alteio_BWMinHeat_57_FD_153516 | JGI IMG/M metagenome (GOLD analysis project Ga0207083, IMG submission 153516) | Enriched cells from forest soil in Barre Woods Harvard Forest LTER site, Petersham, Massachusetts, United States -... | ecosystem: Environmental > Terrestrial > Soil > Temperate forest >... | reverse complement strand
GTTAGTTTCGATATCGACGGGCTGGATCCACGTTACTGCCCTCATACTGGCACCCCCGTTCCGGGTGGACTGGATTATCAAGAAGCAATTCATATTATTCGGAAGCTTGCTCATTCAGGAAAAAAAATCATTGGCTTTGATGTGGTAGAAGTCGCTCCTTCTTTGGACCATAGTGGAACACCCTCTGAAATTGCCCAAGCCAGTGATGAGTGGGATGCGAATGTGGGCATGCGACTCATTTATAAACTTTCTGCTTTCGCACTGGCCTCACAAAAATTTTGTGATTGGAACTCAATCCATTAACTTATAGATTCTAAAATGGCACCTTACGGCACGCTATGGCCGATCTGAAACCTGTAGCAATATCGTTTGTACATTTATCTCGTCAACATCAGACCATCACTGAGATCACGAAGCCTGACGCTTCATCATCGTTTGAATTTGTGCTTGTGCCTTCAATAAATCATTAGTGATCTTATTTTTCTCGGCTTCCGATTGAATCAACTTCTGTTTTACTAGCTCGGTCTCTTTTTTGTGTTGTTGGGTCATTTTGAGTGCCGTTTCCACTTTTCTCTCTAAATCATCAATGAGTGGACTCGCCCCTTGCGCTTCTTTTTCCGCTGCAACTGCCCTTTCAGACAACATCTTCACTTTCTGTTTTTCCGCCTCCAATGCTCTAGAGAAGCGTTCTGCTTTCTTTGACAATTCTTCCATCTGAATCGCCATTCCTGGTGATTCATCGACAGGCTTGGCCACTCCACCGGGAGAAACGCCTCTCTTATAATCAAAGATGATCTTTTCCAGCTGCTGTTTTTCTAGTTTGAGAATTTTCACCATCTCAAACATCTGCATCGCCTTATCCCTAAAAAGCTGTACTTGTTTGGTGTCGCCGGACTGTGCAATCTTAATCACATTATTAACTTTTTCCTGCAATGCCACCACTTGCATTTCCGTCTTTTGTTGCTGCTTTTCTTTTTGCTTCAACATTTTTTCATACTGCTTAATTTTTTCATTCAGCATTGCGACTTCATTCGCGTCGGCAGTTCCACTTCCGGAAAATTTTACGTCGGTTTCATGACCAGAATCAGCTTGTGCCGCAAAAACCTTTACTGAATCATCAACTGTTTTCTTATCTCGTTCGAAAGCAACTCTCGCCCATTCATCTTCATTTTGAACTGATTCGCCGTTCTGAAAAAACTCGCCTGATTTATTTTTTTCATGTTTGTTTTTGTAGACTTCCGCAACCCACTCCTCATAAGGAATATCACCCATTTCGACATATTGGTCGTGCTCAGTCTTAAATGACTCTTCGATGTCCGAAAAAACTTGAAACGATGCCATCTCGGGGTTGATCGTTTCTTGTCCGATCGCACGAATAATTCTCCACTCTAGCAAGTTTGCTCGTTTCAAGTAACGAACCTCCACTCGATCCTGAGAATATAAAAGTTTTTTTATCAATGAAGACTCATCTGAATTTAGCCAGTACTTCGCCAGTTTTTTCTCAATATCATCACCCTCATCAATGATAAAGTTATTGAATCGCAATCCCACATACACTTGTTGTTTTTCGATTGCCAATTCCAGATGGCCGTTTGTCGACTTGCTTTTTGGAAATCCAAACTCAAGCAATCCTTGGATTAGAACTCTAAGGTCGCCAGACAATTTTTGACTTAACTCATGTTCTTTTCTCATCCAAACAACAACCAAATCGGTAATTCGCCCGAATGAATCTCTGGAAGTGATCCCTCCATGAAATACAACAGTCCCCTTCTCAACAGTATTCCCTAAACCTAGCTGGAGAGATGCGCTCATGCTGCGAACCCCTCTTTGCCAAAAATACTCACCGAATCGTAACTAAAGTTGGTGTTCTTATTTTTCAGAAACCTTAGCCTTGCAGACAGTTTGTTAGACCACTCACTCGACATGTCACTCAGCACTTCTAAAGTAATCGCAGGGTGCTCGTTCAAAACCTGATTCAAATCACAAACAATAAATTCAAGCTCAGATTTTGGAACACTCCAGTCTTCTCCTTGGACCGTTCTTTCATAAATTGACGTGCGAAGTTGGTTTAACTCTTCTAAGTCAAACCACCCTAAGTGAAGTGCGATAAAAATTAGTGCACCAGATAGCAATAAACCGTGATCATGCTTAATCAGTGCGTGCTCGCGAGCCCATAGCATTTTTTCCGTTTTGAGCGTCGCACAAAATTCTTCGGCAAAAATACTCATAAAAAATGGCTCGACGCTAACTTGTTTTCCCCACAATTCACTTAGCAAGCTAAACGATTCCCGCGAGATCTCGTGCGGTGCTGAGCTGAGCTGTCCCTGTTGCAAGGTCAACATTTTCCGAATGAGTCGTCCCGCTGTTTGAAATCTAACCGATGATTTGACAAATTTTGGAAGATAAAATACTTCATGCGTTTTGAGTCGTTCTAATTCTTCTTCTGTAAAAAAGTCGAGTGGAGCCTTTACGGACACAAATTTTTGATTCAGCTTCATCAAAACATATACAGGAGCAAGCATGAGTGCATAGGGCTCAACAGAATGAACCGGACACTGAATCAAATCACTAATGGATTCAATCTGAAGTTTTTTGTCATCAAACAACATATTGGGCTCATTTCCTCCTTCTGACCTATCGGTAAAATGAGTGAATAGGTTGAATCTTTTTACTCAGCGTAACTTATTGTTATTAATAAATAATACCTAATATTTCCATAAAAATCAGAGCCCTAGAGACACACACAATCTCGCCGGGACACCCACATTTTTTTTCAGGTAAAATGTGTAAATTTGCTCATTTGATCTCAAAGTAAGAGCACCAATTACGCTCTAGTGATAGGATCTGTTGTTAAGTGCACTAAATCGGGCTGGATACTTTGCTTGACCGTAGTCACTCGATTATTTAGCATCAGTATTGATAAGAAATTTATGATCAACGAAAGGATCAACAAATGGGAAAAGGCCGCAAGCAAAAGACACAGAAAATGAAAAATCGTAAAAATCAAGCTAAGAAAAAAGCTGGAATTAAACGCAAAATTTCTGCCAAGAAAAAATAACGGCTACTCAAAAGAGCGACACACACAACGTAAAAAAGCTTCCCACTCGGGAGGCTTTTTTACGTTGTGTTCATAGAAGCGCTTAAGATGAATCTACATACAATTGCAGTCCGAACGGCCTTTGGTTTGTACATTTTTGCAACGAAATCTCCTGTTTTACAGGCAAACTATCTGTATCGAGAAATCCCGATTCAGGAAGAGTATTTGTAAAGTAAACACGAAAAATTCTTGGCCAAACGTACTTCTTCACTATTTTGACCAAAGATCCGCTAGTTTTTCCGCAACGATCTTCAATGGGTTGGAAATATCAGAATCGGACAACTCCAAATTCCAAAACTAAAAAAAGCTCCGACTACACTTGTAATCGGAGCTTTTTCTAATTAAATGGGGGCATCGTGCTATTTTGACACCGAGCTACCTCGGCACTATTTTCGCCGCTGGCGGGCTTAACTTCTGAGTTCGGAATGGAATCAGGTGGAACCCCGCCGCTCAAGACACCCCCAAGCTTTTTAGTCTTTCGACCATAATCCTGGAGTAACTTTCAAACCACTTTCGTAGTTCGATCGTTTCTTTAACAGAGTGATAGAGTGTTTGGTAGATATAAATTTTTTAATCTACTGTTTGTACTTTTTTAAATTATTGCTCAGGTAAACCTGAGGGTAGAACTTGTAAAACCTTACTTGCGTAAGTTCCTAAAGACTCAGAGAGCTTTGAATAGGGAAGAGTAAGAGAATAACAAAGTTTGTTTTTGTAAAAAAACAAATACTAGATCCGAAGATCTAATAAAATAAAAATAAGCCTCTCGTCCGATTAGTAATAGTCAGCTGAATACATTACTGTATGTACACTCCTATCCTATCAACCCGATAGTCTTTCGGGGGACTTCTAGAGAACTTAACGTTCTGGGAGAAGTTGTTTTGAGGTAAGTTTCCCACTTAGATGCTTTCAGCGGTTATCTTTTCCAAACATAGCTACTCAGCTACTGCCACTGGCGTGACAACTGACAAACTAGCGGTCTGTCCATCCCGGTCCTCTCGTACTAGGGACAGATCCTCTCACTTCTCCAACACCTACGGCAGATAGGGACCGAACTGTCTCACGACGTTCTGAACCCAGCTCGCGTACCGCTTTAATTGGCGAACAGCCAAACCCTTGGGACCTGCTCCAGCCCCAGGATGCGATGAGCCGACATCGAGGTGCCAAACCTCCCCGTCGATGTGGACTCTTGGGGGAGATAAGCCTGTTATCCCCGGAGTACCTTTTATCCGTTGAGCGATGGCCCTTCCATACGGAACCACCGGATCACTAGGACCTACTTTCGTATCTGCTCGACATGTCCGTCTTACAGTTAAGCACCCTTATGCCCTTGCACTCTACAGCTGGTTTCCACTCAGCCTGAGGGTACCTTCGTGCGCCTCCGTTACTCTTTGGGAGGCGACCGCCCCAGTCAAACTGCCCACCTGACATCGTCCCAGGACAAGTTGTATTATCTCTGGTGAGAACACTCAATTTTTTAGGGTGGTATTTCAACGGTGACTCCACCTGAGCTAGCGCCCAAGCTTCAAAGTCTCCCACCTATCCTACACAAAAAAACCAAGTGTTCTATATCAAGTTACAGTAAAGGTTCACGGGGTCTTTCCGTCTTGCCGCAGGAACACGGTATCTGCACCGCGACTCCAATTTCGCTGAGTCTCCAGTCGAGACAGTGGGGAAGTCGTTACGCCATTCGTGCAGGTCGGAACTTACCCGACAAGGAATTTCGCTACCTTAGGACCGTTATAGTTACGGCCGCCGTTTACCGGGGCTTAAATTCGAAGCTTCAGGGTTACCCCTTGACCTCTCCTCATGACCTTCCGGCACCGGGCAGGCGTCAGACCCTATACTTCCTCTTACGAGTTTGCAGAGTCCTGTGTTTTTGTTAAACAGTCGCTACCCCCTATTTTGTGCCCCCGTCCTCAGCTCATGATCGTAAAGACCACTCACCTAATAACGGGCTACTTTCTCCCGAAGTTACAGTAGTAATTTGCAGAGTTCCTTAACTGGAGTTCTCTCACGCGCCTGAGGATACTCTCCTCGCCCACCTGTGTCGGTTTCCGGTACGAGTAAATGATACACTCGCGTTCCTAGCTTTTCTTGTGTGCCGAGCAATTGTGACTTCTGGAAGCATTACCCTCCTCGTATTCCCGTCTCGGAGATATCTGTAAAGCGGATTTACCTACTCTACACCCCTACGCGGTTAAACCATCATCCATACAGATGGCTCACAACAGCTTTCACAGTCCCTAGTTCGCTCGTAACGTATATCACTTAGTTCTGGAATATTAACCAGATGTCCATCGGTTACGCTCTATTCAGCCTCACCTTAGGTCTCGACTAACCCTGCCCGGACGAGCCGTGTGCAGGAACCCTTGGGCTTACGGCGAGGGGGATTCTCACCCCCTTTATCGCTACTCATGCCAGCAGCAGCTCTTGTCATACCTCCACCAGTGCTCTCGCTCTGGCTTCATCGGCTTAGACAATGTTCCTCTACCACGCCAAGACAACTCGTGTCTTAGCATCCGCAGCTTCGGTTTTATACTTCAGCCCCGTTACGTTTTCGGCGCAATGTCCCTCGACCAGTGAGCTGTTACGCTTTCTTTAAAGGGTTGCTGCTTCTAAGCAAACCTCCTGGTTGTCTATGGGACATCACATCCTTTCCCACTCAGTATAAAATTTGGGACCTTAGCTAGCGGTCTGGGTTCTTTCCCTTTTGACGACGGAACTTATCTCCCGCCGTCTGCCTCCTCAAGGATTAAATTCATCGGCATTCGGAGTTTAATAGGGGTTGGTAACCCGGTAAGGCCCCTAGCCCATTTAGTGCTCTACCTCCGATGATTCTCTTAAAGACGCTACCTAAATAGCTTTCGAGGAAAACCAGCTATCACGTAATTTGATTGGCCTTTCACCCCTAAACACAACTCATCCGAGACCTTTTCAACGGGCACCGGTTCGGTCCTCCACACCCTGTTACGGGCGCTTCAACCTGGTCATGCTTAGCTCATCACGTTTCGGGTCTAGTGCAAGCAACTCATTCGCCCTATTCAGACTCGCTTTCGCTACGGCTCCCCCTGCAACGGGTTAACCTTGCTACCTACACTAACTCGCTGGCTCATTATGCAAAAGGTACGCTGTCAGGCATTACTCATTCGAGTCATAGCCCTCCAACTGCTTGTAGGCACGGGATTTCAGAATCTATTTCACTCCCCTTAACGGGGTTCTTTTCACCTTTCCCTTACGGTACTATGCGCTATCGGTGACATACGTGTATTTAGTCTTGGAGGATGGTGCCCCCGGATTCCCACAAGGCGTCTCCGACCCCGTGGTACTTGGGATACTACTAGCTACTGCGCAGATTTCACTTACAGGGCTTTCACCTTCTATGGCTTAGCTTCCCAGCTAATTCTGTTATCTTGCAGCTCGCACATTGTAGTCCCGCAACCCCTATAAAATTGCTTTTATAGGTTTAGACTTTACCCCGTTCGCTCGCCACTACTTGGGGTATCTCGTACTTGATTTATTTTCCTAAGGGTACTTAGATGTTTCAGTTCCCCTCGTTCGCTTCCTATACCTACTTTACTTGGTATAGGATCATGAGCATCTCTACTCATGGGGTTGCCCCATTCGGATACGTGCGGGTCAAAGCTCGTTAGGCAGCTCTCCGCACTCTTTCGTGGCCTTCTCCGTCCTTCTTCGCCAATATGTCCCTAGGCATCCGTCTCGTGCCTTATCTCGCTTATCTTTTTGCTAATAAGACGTAAACAACCTAAGTCGTTCACGGTTTTACTAACTATTAATAACTACATAAATGTAATTATCTTTTTTTGCGTGAGTTTCTTCTCCTACTCTTCAATCCTATTCAGAGTTCTCCGAATAAAATTTAAGAATATTCTACTTCATATTGACTGATCAGTTTTTAACCTTAAACCCTTAGGTTTAGATTAATAATGACCAGTTGCTAATTGGATGTCACAGAATCATGTCATTTCTGTTCGCTGCTTTCACAACTTACAGTCACTTCACTTTTCTGGCATATATCGCGTCCCTTTCAGTTAAACATAACAATCAATTTTACCTGATCGTTTGCCCTAGTTTCGCTCTCACTTAATTTCTTAAGCTCGAGGTTCTTTGAGCGAGTCATTGAAAGACACACAAAGTCGTTAAACCGAAGTCTAACAACAAAAACTGAATTGATACGATCTCCTCAGAAAATCTTTTCGGTTTTCACCTACTCAGGTTCTTTTTAGTTTATGAATTTCTTGCTCCATCTAAACTGACCAAGTCTCTTTTTCCACCGATACATCACTGCATTGATAGTCTTGTCTAACTTGCGTCTCTCGAAACAAAAACTTCCATATTTCCTAGCAATCTCTAATTCTACCAATTTTTTTAATTCAAATAAATTTGAACCAAAATAAAACTGGCAAATTCTACCTTAATTTCACTATTAAATTTTCAATCTTGCGATCTTAAATCTAACAGCTAATAAGTACTGTCGTAATTCATGCTCCATTTAACCAAGTTTTTTGACCAACTTGCTCAAACAGTTTTGATCTTTAGCACCCGGTGTTGGCCAGGCCCAAATCTCAAAACATAAATTACGTTTTGAAGTTTAAAAAATCTGACCTCAATCTCAGTCAGTATAAATACTGACAAAGACTCGCTGAAATCAAATCTTCCAAACACTCTATTCACTTGTCAAAGAACAACCAAAATCAACTTACGCTAATTTTGGGTTCAAACTTTAAATTTAGACTCTATTGAACCCTAAGGTTCATCTCATATAATAACTTCTTTAAAAATTAAACTTCTGCCTCGTCGCTTTAATGGTGGGCCTGGAAAGAGTTGAACTTTCGACCCCACGCTTATCAAGCGTGTGCTCTAACCACTGAGCTACAAGCCCGGTTCACATTACCTGCTAGCCAGTTTATATTTTTTATAGTTTTTTGAATTTTGCATGGATAACCCATGCTCATTGATGACTTGAAAGAGAAAACGGACATCCGTGTAAGCTTGATATTATTTTTATTTTTTATATTTGTTAAAGATGATTCGTCATCTGATAGCTAGGTTACCCTTTCTATCTCCCACCATTAGTCTCTGGTTCCATTTTCGAAACCTGCTCGTCCACTCGCGTGAACTCTTGCTTGTTAAGTACTTAAAAATAAACTAACCATTCCACTTAACTTGCTTTAACCAATGACAGTACTACGAATATCTTGTGACCTTTTGTGTTCATTTCCATTTGAGAAAGCCGAAACTTCCAAAAATGTACTTGGCTGAACACTCCTTAGAAAGGAGGTGATCCAGCCGCAGGTTCCCCTACGGCTACCTTGTTACGACTTCACCCCAGTCACCAACCCCACCTTCAACGAAGGACTCCTTACGGTTATCCTGATCGTTTTCTGGTTGAGTCAGCTCCCATGGTGTGACGGGCGGTGTGTACAAAGCCCGGGAACGTATTCACCGCGGCGTGCTGATCCGCGATTACTAGCGATTCCACCTTCATAGAGTCGAGTTGCAGACTCTAATCCGAACTGAGATCGACTTTTTGAGATTTGCTCCATGTCACCATTTCGCATCCCTCTGTATCGACCATTGTATTACGTGTGTCGCCCTAGATGTAAGGGCCATGAGGACTTGACGTCATCCCCGCCTTCCTCCGTGTTAACCACGGCAGTCTCTCTAGAGTGCCCAACTTAATGCTGGCAACTAAAGACAGGGGTTGCGCTCGTTGAGGGACTTAACCCGACATGCCACCACACGAGCTGACGACAGCCATGCAGCACCTGTCACTTTGTTGTATTGCTACAAAAGTTGCATCTCTGCAATTGTCAAAGGATGTCAAACCTAGGTAAGGTTCTGCGCGTTGCTTCGAATTAAACCACATAATCCACCGCTTGTGCGGGCTCCCGTCAATTCCTTTGAGTTTTAGTCTTGCGACCGTACTTCCCAGGCGGGGTACTTATTGCGTTAGCTCCGGTTCCGCAGGGGTCAACTCCCACGAAACCTAGTACCCATCGTTTACAGCGTGGACTACCAGGGTATCTAATCCTGTTTGCTACCCACGCTTTCGTAGTTCAGTGTCAGTTGCTATCCAGTTCGCCGCCTTCGCCTCTGGTGTTCCTCCCAATCTCTACGCATTTCACCGCTACACTGGGAATTCCACGAACCTCTCTAGCACTCTAGTTACGCCGTTTCCAAGGCACTTCCTGAGTTGAGCTCAGGGATTTCACCCCAGACATACGTAACCACCTACCTACCCTTTACGCCCAATAATTCCGAGCAACGCTTGCACCCTTCGTATTACCGCGGCTGCTGGCACGAAGTTAGCCGGTGCTTCCTTTAAGGGTACCATCAAGCACCATAGCTATTAACTATGATGGTTTTTGTCCCCTCCGACAGAGCTTTACAACCCGAAGGCCTTCTTCACTCACGCGGCGTGGCTGCGTCAGACTTTCGTCCATTGCGCAAGATTCCCCACTGCTGCCTCCCGTAGGAGTCTGGACCGTGTTTCAGTTCCAGTGTGGCTGATCATCCTCTCAGACCAGCTACTGATCGTCGCCTTGGTAAGCCATTACCTTACCAACTAGCTAATCAGACGCGGGCTCATCCTAAAGCGAAGGCTCTTGCGAGCTCCCTTTCCCAATCGCACCTTTATAATGCGCTTGATCTATCCAGTATTAGCCCGCCTTTCGGCAGGTTATTCCAGACTCTAAGGTAGATTACCCACGTGTTACTCACCCGTACGCCACTTTACTCATATTGCTACTTTCACGTTCGACTTGCATGTGTTAAGCACGCCGCCAGCGTTCGCTCTGAGCCAGGATCAAACTCTCATGTTTTTAAACATGTGTTTAAGCTTAATTCTAAACTCAATACTCAAATTTTGGCATTTTATTGCTTATATATCTCCAGCCTTTCAGCCGTGATATTTTAAATTGACTGTTGAATTCAGGCACCGTTTGTCTCCTGCAGAAGGCTTTTAAAGACCTTCGCAAACAAACAGTCACGATACCCGTTTTCTCTTTCAAATGATCAATGTTTCCTAAAAGCTACGCACATCCGTGCGGTACCTCTAGTTCATTAGCCATTTTGTATAAACTGTCAGATCACTCAGCCGTGTAAGCTGAAACCTGACGCTTATTTAAAATTCGTCACTATAATCTAATCAGTAAACCGACTAAGGTTACTGATTAATTACTGTCTAAACTTAAGTTTTCAAAGAACATCCAAACACTGAAAAACTCTCACCCACAAAAAAACTGGGGCAAAAAAACTTTTTAATGAATTGGCAGAACATTATGGCTACTTCAGTTTGCACAGTTTTGCAATCAAAAATCTTTTTGATTACTTAAAAAAACTACAACTTAGATCGTCTTGGCGCTCACCTCAAATGAGCTAATATATTGGTGCGCATAGTCAAGATCCTTTTGTTCGAGTTGTTTATTCTGGGAGTACGTAATTGCTCGATAAATTAGCCGCTTTAAATAGTCCTCTCCCTTTTTTAAAAAAACCATCTCCAAATGATCGGCTGCCGGCAAGGATAAGCGCCAAATGGGTTTTAGCGTGTCGGCCGACGCCTTTTCAATCATGTCATGGATTTTTTCATTGATTCCAATAGGGTCACCCTCCTCAAAAATCTGAAACACGCTCGGTTGAAACTGCTCTCGAATCGCCTCAGACAAATCCAGATATGGCGGTGAGACCAAGACCAAGTTAATGTCGAAACGAAGCTTCAACATTTTGTATAAAGAAAGTTTTTTCAATAGGTCTGCTTTTAGTTTTTGTGACAGGCCCTCTAAATCCCCAATAATTAGAATTCGAACTGATTTCAAAAAAGCTTCAGAAAACCCATCGCTCGCATAATGTACAAACTGGCGCGCGCTTAAATAAATCATTTCACGGTCACCAATTTCGATACCATTGAGCAGTTTTTTCGTAAAAAACACAGCTGATCCGACGGAGGTCGGTGGCTGCATCCAAATCAGTTTACCTAGGCATATTTCTTTTTTTAACTTGGCTTGATAATTCATAGGTCCCCTTTTTTTCGGACTAGCAGAGCAAGCCTCGAACCAGGAAAGGTCGGCAGAAGAGTCAGAAAATAATCGTTTCATTTCGCGGGGCCAAAAAAATAAACTGTCTATTGTCGATATACGGTACGGAATAAAGACGACAATTCATAAAAAGTTGTGGAGAATAGACAACAATGATCGTTTCTAAAAACAAACCAAAAGTCCTCATTTGCGACGACAACCAAAATATTCACCTGGCGATTAAGTCCACATTTAACAATGAGCTTGATATCAAAAGCGCGTATTCCAGTGAAGAAGCCTTGGTGATCCTCAAAAAAAATCGTGTTGATCTCGTGTTACTTGACATGAAGATCGAACATGATCGATCAGGATTGGATTTGATTCCGAAAATCTCTGCACTCCAGGAAGATGCGAAGATCATTATCTTCAGCGGACATCAAAATTTTGATGTCGTAAAAAAAGCGCTTCAATTGGGTGCCACTGATTACATCCTGAAAGATGCGGGTGTTGACGAATTAAAACACGTTCTCAATAAAAACTTTGAGCATCAGCAAATCAGCCGCCAAAACCAGCAAAGTCAATTCGAGCTCAAAAAACAACATTACTCGACGGCACTAATCGGTGAGTCTGCACAAATCCAGAAGATTAAAAAACAAATTGAGAAAGCAAAAAACAGCCCTGCGCCAGTTCTTATTTTTGGAGAAACAGGAACAGGTAAAGAAGTGATTGCACGATCACTCCGCAAAACATTGCCAGATCAGTCACTCGAACCATTCATTGCTGTTGACTCCAGCACGATCCAGAGCTCAGTCGCCGAAAGTATGCTCTTCGGTTACGAAAAGGGTGCCTTCACCGGGGCTGAAAAAACCACACGGGGATTATTCGAAGAGGCGAACGGTGGAACCTTGTACTTTGACGAACTGGCAAACATGCCCCTTGAAATTCAAAATAAACTTCTGCGGGTAGTTCAGGAAAAAGAAGTGTTGCGAATCGGCTCAACGAAACCAATTCCACTTGAATTTCGCGTGATCAGCGCCACCAACCAAAATCTTGAAGAATTAATCAAACAGGGAAAATTCAAAGAAGACTTGTATCAACGTCTCTGTGTTCTGCAAATCGATGCGTTACCGCTCAAGGAACGTTCGGAGGATATTCCTCTACTCTTAGAGCACTTCGCTGAAACCCATCGAGGTAGTCAGCAAAAGCTTTCATTTTTACCTGAAACGCTGGATCTATTGAAAAATTATCCTTGGCCTGGAAATGTCAGAGAAGTCTCCAATCTCATCTTGTATCTCTATACTATGTCGGACGGAGAAGAGATTTCACCGCTCGACCTACCGCCTAAAATGACGAGACATGTCGCGGCAGGCAAAGCCGATACAAAGACTCCCAGTAGTCTGGAGTTCAAAAACTTCTATGCTGCGGTCGAAGAATTCGAGCAAAGATTCCTACAAGAAAAATACACCTTTTTTGAGGGAAATGTTTCCAAAATGGCTGCCACATTGGAAATGGATCGTTCGTATTTACACGGTAAACTGAAGAACTTTGGCATCCATACGGCGCGAAAAGCTACCTAGCTCCAAAACAAAAAAGGCCTGACACCGAAGTATCAAGCCTTTCAATAATGGTGGAGGTGAACGGATTCGAACCGATGACCCCCTGCTTGCAAAGCAGGTGCTCTACCAACTGAGCTACACCCCCGAAAAATTGCGTGTTCATTTGGTATAGCGAAACTCAAATTGATTTGCAAGATCGAAAGCCAAAATGAAACAAAACGGGGGTTTAACGCGCTACTCTATGCCAGTCAACCTATCCGGTCATTCATCGCCTCAAGCATCCTAAAAAGCCCAATTCACCTCAAAATAAGGTCGCTTGTTGTTCATGATAAAAAACAGGCTCTGGAATTGGTTCAAAGTCCGGAAGATCATGAAAAACACCGTTTATTTTTTGGATGAATAAGCGAGCAGCAGTGATTTCCGCAAGCGGGTCTTCCGCATGAACACTCAAGAAAATTTCTTTGATTCCATTCTGAAACCAAACTCTCAGTCGTTCCACCCATTGGTCCATCCTCGACTCATCGCTCGAGTGCATGTCATTTGATGCAAATCGGATCATCACTCGCTGGCTTGAAAGACTAGCATGTACTAATTCGCGGTGAAGGGCCGTATCCGTAATCACTGTTCCCAAATGATGACTGGCGAGTATATTCACGATCTCCGGTCGTAATCTCCGCTTAATGAAAAAACTTGCGTTCCGAAATTCAACTACGGTTTTTAGATCGCGTGGGATTCTAGTAAACAAAGATTGTAAGCGTCCGAGAGACTCCATTCCCACATCGGGTGGTAATTGAAGGAAGCAAACTCCCCTATTTTCTCCAAGAGTTCTCACTCGTTCTGAAAAAATATCCAAGTCTTTTAATTCCAATGCAGTGGAAAGCACACGGCTAATGGATTGCGGAAACTTTGGACAAAAGCGAAATCCTGGATAGCCACAACTTGCCCATTTAGAAAAAGTATCTTGAGCTGGAATCGCGTAAAAAGTGGAGTTCACTTCGACCATCGAAAATTGGGGCACGAACTCTTTTAAGAAATGCTCTGATGAGGTCCCTAGCGGGAATAATTTTCCAACCCATTTTGGCTCAGCCCACACCGGAGTACCAACATAAACTTTTGGCGCTAGATCGGGGTATTTTGCTCCTGCCCGTTGAAGTCGGGCGAGCTGATGCTGTTCTTCGGGGCTATCTAAAGAAGGTAAGTCCCACTTTATTTTTGCCAGTTTTGCAGGATCAGAGATACGACCAAAATCCATATCAGATCGGAAGCCTCATCGCTTTTGTTTCTAATTCTTTAGTGCCGCCTGAAGCAAGATCACCCAACTCAATCGATCCATAATTAATTCGTTTCAACTTCACGACCTCATGATCGAAGTGCGAGCACATTCTGCGAATCTCACGGTACTTCCCTTCGAGCAAAATCACTTGAAGCTTACTCTCCTTCTGACTCGACTTCAGTAGCTCGACCTGATGAAACTGAAGCTGCTCGCCTTGATCAGTAATGCCTTTTTTCATCAGCTTCATTTCATCGTCAGTCACCAAGCCTCGGACTTGCGCAATGTAGGTCCGAGGAATCTTGTTTTCAGGGTCTGTTAGGTAATGAGAAATTTTGCTTGAATTGGTGAGTAACAAAAGACCAGAAGTGTTCTGGTCAAGACGGCCAACGGGGTGAAACGAAAACAACTCTTCCGGTAAGAGGTCGTAGATTGTGGGACGTCCTTCGGGATCTCGTTTTGTAGTCAGATAGCCCGTCGGTTTGTGAAAAAGGATGAGGCGAGGAGAGTCCTTCACTGCCTTCTTCCCCGCTATTTCGATGTGCGCTCGATCAGGATTGATCATCCGGTTAGGATTGGTCTCCACGACCCCATGCACCTTGATCTGTCCTCCCAAAATAAGGGTTTTCGCCTCTTCGCGCGAGGCTTTTCCCAGTTTTGAAAGAGCGCGATACAGGGGGACACGTCCTGCAGCAGATTTTTGGGAAGCTTTTTTGACAACGGTCATTCTGTCTCCTATCCTAATTAAGAATGGAAAAGTTTACTGCAGATAATTTCAAAAAAGGGTTTTTAGTGGACGAAGAACTCATGGCGGGCATCACCGAAAGCCCGGACGCTCCCGGTCTTTATTCGGCTTACGTTGTTCGCCACACCACGGGCGAGACCCTCGGTAATCAACAATTCACCGACCTATTTGAAGCAATTCGTACCATCAACGGGATTCAACGGGAATGGAACTACGAGGCTATTTCCAAATGCGGTGGCGGCAATTGTGGAAATGGAAAATGTGCGGTAGGCGCATGCGGCATGAAAAAAGATGGCGCTCAAGACGACTCTGGATCCTGTCCAACAGGAAATTGCTAACTCTTTCCGAAATCAGCTAGTGCGCGTCGTCCTTTAGCACTCTTTCGATGCAAACCAAATAGCGACTCAAATACCGTTGAAACTGCAATCCCGATAGATAAAAAAGTGCGGAGAACAGAGCGAGAGAGAAAACCTGTACGCTCCACTGAGAAAATTGATCCACCCAAGCCTTCACCAACCCCGCAGGACCGGCCTCCAATGGGATCTCGCTACCGGCGCCTAAATCCAAAAATTGGAACATGAAAAATAAAACCACACAGGCAAGAATCGACATGTAGCGATTCTGTTGGGTCATCCGATGTAAATCCGCACGTAAGTGAAATCCAATCAGATCCCACTCCTTAGTCGTTAATCTCAACTCGTCCTTCATCTTTGATGAAGTCTTTTCACGCCATTCCACCTCTTTCAAACTTTCATCCAAAAGAGCATTCAGCCCCCCTTTTCGAAAAACTTTGGGGACATCCCGAATGGTTGGCCACACGGAATAAAGCGCATAAGCAAAGGGTGGTAAAAAAATGATCAAATCTGCATACCTCACATTTCCAATCCATTGGTATTTTCTGAGTGCAAACAACACAATCAAGATGATCGAGGGAAGAATTAAACACCAGAGGACCACACTAAAAACCTTGCGATTCACCAAGAATCGGTCCTTTTTCATGTCATTTTGCACCCAATTTACAAACTGCTCATAGCTCTTCAGTGCAGGTGTCATAGGCCCTCCCACTTCAACACGCTTTCGCGAAAGCGGAGAATGCTTTTTGCTTTTCCAGTTTTTTCATCAATTTCAATCACGACGGCCCCGTATCCCCCAGGACCTTCTGCCGGTTCAAACCGAGTTGGCATTTTGGTGATGAACTTCCTGATCACTAATTCTTTTTTCATTCCAATCACGGAATCAAAACAACCGCTCATGCCCACATCGGTAATCGCGGCAGTTCCGCCGGCGAGAATACGTTCATCGGCTGTTTGAACATGGGAGTGTGTACCCACTACCGCTGAAACATCCCCTTCAACATAATAGGTGAAGGCCTGCTTTTCCGAACTTGCCTCTCCATGAAAATCCACCAAAATGTTGCGAATTCCTTTTTCATGTAATTTTTTGATCTCTTTTTTACCGCAGGAAAAAGGGCATTCCAAGGGATCCATGAAGACTCGTCCCATGACTAAAATCACCCCTAGTTTTAAAGCAGGGTTGTGTCTGGAAGAAACCACCACCACGCCGGTGCCGGGAACCGGGGCGTCGTCCGGATAGTTTGCCGGACGAAGGACTCTTCCTGTTTTAGTAAAACACTCGTGCCCCTCTTGCTGGTCCCAAGCGTGATTACCGGTCGTTAGGACATCGATTTCCATATCAAAAAATTCTTCTACAATTTTAGGAGTGATGCCTTTTCCATTCGCCGCATTTTCTGCATTCACGACGATAAAATCCGGAGTGTACTCCGGTTTTAGTTTCATGATCGCCATCTTCACCGCTTGACGACCTGATTTTCCAAATACGTCGCCAAAGAATAAAACTCGCATCGGTCCTGCTTTCTCGGAGCACTGTCAGCTCATCTTTTTAAAATTTTACCCTGAGTTCTCCACTCGCCCAACAAATTCGTATTGATTACTTCACGGACGCCACGGTCAGTCAAAATGACGTCGACTTTCTCATCCCAGGCTTCAGACGGGAGATTCTCGGTAATCTGCTCTTCAAAAGCAATCCCGATTCGAAGCGCTTCGGGATAATTTTTCAGGAATCGATCATAAAATCCCGCGCCCCGACCCAGCCTTTCTCCACCGGGTGCAAAAGCAAGCCCAGGTACCAAAATTGCTGTGACTTTCGCAGAAGGGCACAATGCTTGGCCGGCTGTTGGCTGAAAGATTTTATTCGTTGGGGACACTTCGAACTCTTCCCATTGCCCCGGTTGATCTCGTCTTGCTTCCGCCGCTACCATCTCACGACCATCCCAATTCGTGATTCGGACATAGGCAACTTGATACGGTTCATTCCGAGCTTCAGACTCAATATTAATCTGAGGTTCATTTTCAAAAGGATAGAAACTAATAATAAAGCGATTAGAAAACACAGCGGGTTGAACGATATTTTTTTGGAAGGACTCCACCAAATTTTGTGATTTAACGATCAAATCACCAAAAGATATTGCATCGATTTTCCGTCGAAACTCGGTGCGAAGATTCTTTTTCACTTGATCGGGATTCACACGGCCTGCTGTTGGGCGCTCGCGTTTTTACCAATCACCTGTGACACCTCAAGCATTAAAGCAGAACAACGCTCATCTAATTGTTTGCGGTATTCGTCCATAGATCGGCGATCTTTCACCAAACTTCCAGCAATTTCCAAAAGTGCTAGCACTGCCGTCTGTTGTGGCCCCAGTAGGGGCTTTTCGCTTTGAATAGCTTTGATCTTCTCATTCACAAGCTGAATGGCAAAACCGGCAAGTTCAAGTTCGTCCGATTTGCTAATGACAATTTTTTGACCGAGAATTTCATATTCACTCATATCCTTAGTATAGGTATTTTTTGCCGATTGTGAAGCATCTTTGACAAGGCGATAATAGTAGAGTGAGCCACCGCTCACGGAAAGAGGCCAAGGATGGCAAGTTCAACTAACGGAATGGGTTCAGGCAACAATGCCGATGCAATTCGATATCAAAGTTATCTTTCTCAAATGGAGCGCCAACAGGACGCTGAGGTTCGAGATGCCCAAGAAGACCACAAAGAGAAGCTTACCAACTTAGTCAGTGGAAACACGACCCAAGAAAACCAAATTCAAAAAGATTATCACGTCAAAATCTCGGATGAAGCCGAAACCATGGAGCATAAACTTGCCCTCACCCGAGAGAGAAACAATATTCTCATCTCTCAAGAGCGGGATCGCGGAGAAAAAGAGGCGGACCGCATCCGGACCCAGTATCAACAAAAGATTGAAAGCGAAAAAAAGACCGGAGATGAACAACTCTCCAGACTTCAGAACTACTATAAAAAATCTGCGGAAGAACTTCACCGTCAGTACACAACAGAACAAGTTCGTGAAACTCAAAAAGGGAAAACGTCATGAAGAATATTGAAACAAATCATCAAGCCGCTGGATCACCTAATCTTGAGTCAAAAGGACCTTCCGAAGAAGGACTGCGCATCAATGGTCTTCAGCAAGTAGTCGATCTGCTTAAATTTGCTGATCCCGCATTTCGCGAGTCTCTCTTAAAAAGACTCACCCAACGAGACCCACAACTCGCACAGCATTTGCGCAAAATCATCCGCTAATTCAAATTCTATTAAAGAAGAATTCTCAGGGTCACACTCAGACGATGAGTAGTGAGTCCGCCATATTCGTAGGTAAGCAAAACAGGTTCAATCACTCTGACGCCAACTCCAGCCGTAAGACCGGAATACAGAAGAGCATCAGTCGTACCCAAATACCTCAACCCGTAAGCCGCGGTCGCCTGTAGATAATCCGTTCTAAAAGTAATACCCGGTTTAAAAACACCCAGTGAATACTTTGAATCATAGTCGGCATCTACGACCACCTCGATCGAATCGCTATAAAGATAGGTCACACCCCCGGCAAACGCATCGAGGGCAACATTAATATGAGGAATCATGAATCCAAAGCGAAGGGAATGCACGGGTTCAAATAGGGCCCCGGCATCATATAAAGAAGGGGTCACACCAAATGTCGTGTGTGAAGAAACTCCGAAAGTGGCAAAGATGGTTTGTACCCGTCCAGAAATCCCCCAATCCAGACTTTCATAGGGACGCCCGCCACCATTCACTCCCGCTCCCAAGATTCCATTTCCCATTAACAAACTACCAGAAGGGTAAGCACCGTTAAATGTTGTTGCAGGAGCGAAGGTACCCAAATTTTCAATCGCCTTGAATTTCAATGAATGATTTAAAACGAGGCCTGCGGGATTCTGTCCAAATAGTCCGTCTGAAAAACTTGGCGAAGAAATGCCCTGACCATTGGAGATCATGTAGCGCTCCTCAGGCTGTTCAGACGGAACAATTTCTTCCGCATGTGAATACGCGCCTGTCAAAAAGATCAGGAGCAGTGCGAGATAAAAATAATTAGTCATTCATTATTCACTAATCCACCGATTCAACAGTTGATCAAATTCAGTCCGCGCTTGAGTGAGGGCCACCGAAATTCGACTTCCTAGATCGTCGCAGTGGGCGGAGCCCGCGATGGTGAAAAACTTCAGTCCTGGATTACTTTCGGCATTCGGATTTTTTTCATTGATCGAAAGATTTGACCAAGGATCATTGGAGCCATTCGTAAAGAAAATATTCTTCACTCCCGCTCCAAATAGATTATTGTAAAAAGTTGCATTCGTTTGATTCACGTTCACGGGCGTAGTCAATCCAAACAGACGCTTGCATGCATTGTTGTGATATTGAAGCGTGATGGAAGAAGAGCGTGAAGACTCGGCCGGATTCGAGTACGCCACCTGATAATATCCAAACTCCGTACAAGATTGATACATCCACGAACGCATTCCTGCCCATCCTAAATAATCCTCAGGCTTGATACTTTCCGCGCCCTGAAATGAATCCTGAAGTGCCGTCAGTCCGAAATTAGAAAACAACTTGGTACCAACCTTCGCGTAAGCTTCAACTAATTGACCACTTTTGGCTCCCGCGATGATCTGATCACAAAACTGTTTTTGGTACCCGTATTGAATGGCAATCGCGGCCATGTCAGCCAACACATATAAAAAATCGATGTTATCGACGACCATATCTGCATTGAATAATTTTTTAACCGCAGTCGCAGATGCTGTAGAGGTTTTCAATTTTGATTCTACGTCAGCAACCGTGGACTGAATTGCCTTCAAACAATCCGGACCTGCTACTTTTGCAACATAGTGATCGTATTCTTCAAAATTATCTTTCGACAGAACTGGAGCTGAGGATGCCAGTGCACCCGCTACCAATTCTGGATGTTTCAACCGATAAAATGCGGAAAGTTCGCCGGAATAAGATCCACCGACTGAGATCCATTTCCCACGAAGTCCTAATTGTTCCTGTGCATAATGTTCGAAACTCGCCAGATCTTCAATCGCCTGCTCCATAGAAAGATATTTTAAGTTTGCAGATACCAATGTAGAAAATGGCTGACTATAACCATAGTAACGATGCTCAAGGGCAACTCGGTGAGCACCGTACTTTTGAGCAATAGTATTGACGAGCGTAGAACTCGTTGCACCCTCACAGGTACCTTCGCCGCAAAAATAATAAATCACAGGAGCGCTTGTTGGATCACCTTTTACCAAAGATGAGTCCACAAAATATCGCTGCTTAAATGTCCGCTGGTCACTGTTAGAAAAATGATCTATTTTCTGATCGAAGTTTTGATTGATGAGCATCTTTTCTTCAATCCGGAATTTGGACTGACTCATCCTGTATTGAATCATGCTCATGTCGGCCGAAGCATTTTGTGATCCGACGACTAAACTTAAAACGGTGAAAAATAGTTTATTCATGCCGAATCTTGTAACTTAAAGAGCCAAAAACATAAACGAAAAGGATTGAAAAACGGGCTTTATCTGCAGTGCGTCAATTTTTCCTTGATTCTTTCGCTCATGTTTCTTATAATACAGACCGACACGTCGTCTAGGAGCTATCTTATGAATATGATGATCATGGTTGTAGTAATCGGAGTTTTTTTAGACCTAGCAATGCAGACCAGTTTTTAACACGCCGTATCTCAATCCACGCGTTGAGATCACCGCCTGATGGAATCCAAGCACTTCCATCACCCTCCAGAAAATCAGCGCCCCTGCTAAAATTACATCCGCTCTTTTCGGCTCCATCCCCAACATCACTTTTCTCTCGGCAACGGAACGCCATTTCAACTCTTCAACGATCCGGTGAACATCCCCACGGGTGAGTGAAAATCCATCGATTTTATTTCGATCAAACTCCTGAACTCCTAGTTGTAACATGGCCAGGGTCACTGCTGTTCCGGCCACCGCAACAAAAGTATGGGCTGAGGAGATTCGGGACTTCATCTCCTGTAAGGCCTCATCGATTGCTGATTCACATTTCCAAAACTCCTCATCCGTTACCGGATCCGATTTTAAAAAACGTTCGGTCATGCGAACTGCACCGATATTCAAACTCTTACCGCCGTTAGACTGAACGATCTCAGTACTACCACCACCAATGTCCATCACTACAATCTTCGATGCATCCATTCCGGGTAGAGCAGCACCTACAAACGTTGCTTGAGCTTCTTCATCGCCGGAAAGAACCGTAAATCGAAATCCAATTTCATTTTCAATTTTTTTGAAAAATTCAGCGGCATTCTCTGCATCACGTGCCTGGGCAGTTCCAACTGCCAATACTTCAGAAGGCTCTATGCCAAACGTACGAACAACTGTGGCGTATTTTTTTAGACATTGAAAGGTACGCTCCATCGCCTCTGGATTCAGTTTTTTATTTTGATCTACACCTTGACCGAGGCGAACGACGTTGGACTCATCGTGAAGGATGAGCTCGGGTGAGTCTTCCTTCACGAGAAGTAAACAAGTATTCGTTCCTAGATCAATCGATGCGCGTTTTTTGGAACCGATCATGAATCAGTGTCCAAAAAGCTTCTTCAATGGATTTCCCGCAGGGAGACTGTTACCCAATGCTTTTTGGACCGCGCTCACTGCTTTTGCTTTTGCACCCTCACCCAGCCCTTTTGCCAGTCGACCTGCTACCACACCAGCAAGATATTCCGCAGAAGCAGAATAGTTCACGCAAGGAGAGCTCCACTTGCAACCAACGGTGATTGGAAAGGTAACTGCGTCTTTTTCACTCTTGGCTAAGATATTGTTAATCGTTCCGCCTCCGACTGGATTCGGTGGATTGAGTTGGTCCGCACCCGTGACTCGCTGAGTGTCCGTCAATTCCCATTTTGCATCCAAAGACTCATCCACTAAGCCCATCTTAGTAGCACCTTTGATGTCTACTCCTGCTTTAGGTGCTGCTTTGGCGATGAAATTTGGTGCGTCTAAAAATCCGCCATTAATAGTGTAGTTACTGGACACCATTTCGTACTTAGCACCACCATTCGACGACGCATTCAATTTCTTGCCTTGAAGGGCTGGTACCTTGGAAGCAATTTTAGCAATCGTGCCGCTAATCGCTTCATTCGCCATTTTTGCAATGTCCATCGTTTTGAAACTAGCGTTGGCAATTTTGAAATCACCCTTCAGTTGAAGTTTCTTTTTGATTTCATCCGGATTGAAACTAGAACCCGCACCCGTCATTGTCGTGGAAAGTTTTCCAACGATCGTATCCTTGAATGATTGGAATTGAGACTCGACCGCCTTTTGTATGTCGAATCCGGTCACACTCAAGTTCATCGAGTATTGTGGATGTTGTGGTTTGAGGTCAACGGTGAATCCGCCTGCAATCGTTCCATCATACATTTTCATTTTAAGACCGGTCAAAGCGGCTACTAGATTTTTCAATTGCATTTTCAAACCGATGTCATCAATCCGAATTCCCATCGCCTTAATGAATGCAATCGAGACGCTACCATCTACGGTCATCGCTTTTGCCATCTCATTCTTACGGAGCGGATCTAACATTGCGTCGAAATCAGCGCTCGAGCCTGCCGTTCCAGCCGTACTAGCACTTCCAGAGGCGCTGGTATTGGCTTTAGCACTTGCGCTCTCGGCTGAATTACCGCTCGGAGCGGCTGCAGTTGCAGGTTTTTCTTCTTTTTTATCTTCCTTCTTAGCTGTGCCTTTTGCTTCCGATTTTGGAAACTCGATCCACTGATCCAGGTCGAGCCCCTTTGGAGAGGTCACCGCAAAAGTGAGTTGAGGTTTGGAAAACGAGAGTAACTTCGCGTTCAGTAATAATTCGTTTCCTGGCCCTTTGAGATTCACATAAATTTTTTCGATGCGATCAGTTGCAATATCAACCTCGGCATTTACTACAGGCTTTGCCTTAAGCATCGGTCCTTTAGCAGCGAAATTTTCAACCGTGAGTTTGGCTGCGTATTGCAAAGCATCGGCCGTACCTTTTGCTTCTCCGCTGAGTCCTACTTTTCCTTCGAGTTCATACTCCTTCAACATCGGAACCAGCTCAGACCATGGATTCAAATCGATTGGTTTTGCTTCGAAATGAATGTTGGCGCCTTTCACCTGATTGTAATCACCGGAGACCACAATTTCAGCGTTAAAAAACTGAGCTGAAGCTTTATTCAATTTCAAAGTATCTTGAGAGAGGACTCCGTCAAATTTAAAGTTCGCCGGCACCCCTTTCTTTTTCATGAAGAGAACCCCTTTATCGATCGTCAAATCATCCGCCGTAAAGTTTGCAGTCACTGCAGCACTCTTGAATTCACCGCCACTCAACTCTGGGGTGAGCTCCGCAATCAGCTTCAATGGACCTTCGACACTCAAATCAGTACCCATTTTTGTTTTCAAATCAGCCCAAAGCTCCAACTCTGTTTTGCGGCTTAATGAAAAATCTTTCACACGAAGATTGAATTGATCAATCGTGTTGGTCAGAGCCATCACTTCATCTTTATAGGTGAGCTTTGCATCTTCAATTGAAACTCCGACATGGGCGTTTACTGCCATGCTAGGTAATTCGATCTTCTGAGATGAAGCAGTAGTTGGTGCGGCAGCAGTTGTGGTCGGTGCAGGTTTTGTTGCCGCAGTATTTGTTGCTGAGGTATTCGTAGCCGGTGATCCTGATGCGGCTCCGTTCGCAGGCGCTCCCGTCTGCGCTGAACTTGGTGCTACCTTCATGAGACTCATCAAGTTCAATTTTCCGTCTTTGCCTTTCACCACCGCGATATCGGGCTGAACCATTCGAAGAGTGACTAAGGGTGCTCCAGAAAAAATAGACGTGTAAGGCATATCAAAAGACGCCACCTTCACTCCAACCAACTGGCGCTGTTGAGAGTCTTTCAGCGCGAGTCCGTCTACACCCACGTGAATTTTTCCCCAGAGAGACAGACTCAATTTCCCGAGCTCTAAAGTTCCATTCAGCTGCTCGTTTGCCGCCTTCACAATTTGCGGACGATACTTATCTACATCCACCATGAGTGGGATCACGATAATCGCCACTAAAATGAGTGCAAAAAAACCACCTAAGATTGCTGCTATTTTTTTCATATGTTTAAACTTCCCCTTTTGTTATTCTTTCAATTTCTTAATGACGAGATCCTGGAGCATTCCAGGATTTGCCTTACCTTGTGTCGCCTTCATCGCTTGTCCGACGAAGAAGCCGAGAATTTTTTCTTTTCCAGAGCGGAACTCTTCAGCCTGCTTTGGATTATCCTTGATAATTTTTTCGATGATGGGTTCCAGAGCGGAGAGATCGTTGACTTGTTTAAGTCCCTCACGATCGACGATTGCTGCGACATCGCCACCTTCATTCATGAGGATCGTGATCACCTGCTTTGCCGCGGTCGCGGATATTGTTTTATCGAGCATCATTTGAGCAAGATCATACAAATGCACCGGCTTCACCTTGGTATTGAGATCGGAAACAATGATCAAAAGATTTGCAATCGTCTTTCCGAGAATTTTCCCGTTCGTTCCGGACACGGCCTCTTCAAAAAACTTCGTGAAAGACCGATCTCCCGTGATTAGTCCGGCATCATACTTGGTCAAACCAAATTCTTTGATGAATCGGTCCCGTTTTTGATCCGGAAGTTCGGGCAAGGATGCCTTGATTGAATCAATTTGAGATTGAGCGATCATCAACGGTGGTAGATCCGGATCCGGGAAATAACGGTAGTCTTCTGCTTCTTCTTTGGTTCGCATCGAAAAAGTTTGATTCTTTTGTGAATCGTAGAGACGGGTTTCTTGAATAATTTTTCCGCCTGATAAAATCACCTGGCGTTGGCGTTCTACTTCGTACTCAATCGCTTTTTCCACAAAACGAAATGAATTTACATTTTTAGTTTCAGTACGCGTTCCAAACTGAGTCGTTCCCTTCGGACGAATGCTCACATTCGCATCACAGCGAAAATTTCCTTCTTGCATATTTCCATCACAAACACCGATGCAAGTAACGATCGCATAAAGCTTGCGGAGATAGGCCCCCGCCTCTTCTGGAGTGCGCATATCGGGCTCACTCACCACTTCCACCAGTGGAGTTCCCGCACGATTGAGATTGATCAAACTGAAACCAATGCCGTGAACACTCTTTCCGGCATCTTCTTCCATGTGAATCCGAGTGATGCCGATTTTTTTGGTGATGAGTCCACCTTCGCCCAATTCCACATCCAGATGTCCGTGCTCACACACCGGCAAATCAAGTTGAGAGATTTGATAGCCTTTCGGCGAATCGGCGTAGAAATAATGTTTTCGTGAAAAAATAGTTTTTAGATTGATCTGACAATTGGTGGCGAGTCCTGCCCGGATTGCATATTCGACCGCTTTTTTATTGAGAGAAGGAAGGGTACCCGGGTGACCAGCGCAGACTTCGGTCGTATTGGCATTCACTGCTTCTTCTGAAACGGAATCACCAGCGGTCAATCGGGCCTTGGCTGTCGAGAAAATTTTGGAGTCAGTCGCAAGCTGAACGTGAACTTCCAAGCCGATGACTGTTTCAAATTCGGTATTCGCATCGACTGTTTGTCCGAGATACTGAACGCTCATGTCGCGCCCCCGGATAATAATTCAACAATTCGACCAGCTTTGATCAATTCTGTTTCGTGAAAACGGGGTGCAATCAAATGCATCCCAATCGACAAACCTTGATGATCTTTAGCCACGGGAACGCTCATTGCTGGTAATCCTGCCATAGAGGCAGGGATGGTGAAAATGTCTGACAAGTACATTTTAAGCGGGTCTTTTGACTTTTCTCCCAGCTTAAATGCCGTAGTAGGACACACCGGCGAAACGATCACGTCCACTTGCTTGAATGCATTTTCAAAATCAGTACGCATCAGACGACGAACTTGACCGGCTTTGCGGTAATAAGCATCGTAGTAACCGCTGGAAAGCGCGAAAGTTCCCAAGATGATTCTGCGTTTTACTTCCGCACCAAAATTAGCGCGCACTTTCTTATAAAATTCCGCAAGGCTACCGGCTTGCATTGCTTCCGGTGGACGGACCCCAAAACGAACGCCATCAATGCGAGAAAGATTCGAGGAAGCCTCACTCACCGCCACCACATAATAAGTTGCCACGGCATATTCAGTGTGCGGAAGAGTGACCGGAACAATTTCTGCTCCGGCTGTTTTTAGTTTTTGAATCATGCCTTCGATGGCGTTTTTCACTTCAGCGTCGATCCCATCGATGAAGTATTCTTTTGGAACTCCAACACGAAGTCCTTTTGCACTTTCGATTTTAGTATCTCGTGCGGTTTGTAACCAATTTTCAACTTTTGCATCCGAAGAGGTAGAATCCTTCTCATCGATACCAGACATCACTTGACAAAGCAGAGCCGCGTCTTCCACAGATTTAGTCATTGGCCCAATCTGATCAAGTGAGGAGGCAAATGCAATTTGCCCGTAGCGAGAAATACGACCGTAAGTAGGCTTCATTCCCACAATTCCACAAAAGGATGCCGGCAAACGAATTGATCCACCGGTATCAGTACCGAGAGCTGCCGCACATAAATTTGCAGCAACTGCCGTACCGGACCCACCACTGGATCCACCCGGAACACGGTCCGAATGAGTGGGATGAATCACTGGTCCGTAGGCCGAGTTTTCATTCGAACTGCCCATCGCAAATTCATCCATGTTCATCTTGCCAAGAGAAATGGCTCCCGCATTTTCAAGCTTAATCACCGCAGTAGCGGTGTAGGGTGGAATATAGTTCCCCAACATTTTTGATCCGGCAGTAGTGAGAACACCGTCCATCGTGAGTACATCTTTGATCCCGAGTGGAATTCCATAAAGAGGCATCGCTGAACGCGGGACTTTTCCACCGTGTTTGGATTTTAATTCTGTGGTGAGAGTCTCGGCCTGCTTCAAAGCGCGATCATCACACACGGTGATGAATGCATTGTGCTTGCTCGCTTTAATTTGAGAGAGATATTGTTTTGTCAATTCAAGCGGAGTGATTTTGCCTGAATCAAATGCATCGTGTATTTCGCGAATTGTATTCATTGCTGTTGTCATCTGAGGCTAACCGACCATCTGTGGAACTTTGAAGCCGTCGTTTTGAACTTCCGGAGCCGATTCCAAAATTCTTGGTTTACCATCTGCTTTTGGTTCGAGCGGATGAACGACATCTTCGCGAAGTCTCAAGCTTCCATCCACGCCATAATTCATCGGTTCAATCCCGTCGGTGATGATCGAATTCAACTGCTCAACGTGCTTCAAAATATCGCCAATGGATTTGACGTACTCCTGAATTTCTTGCTCGCTGAGTTCAAGGCGCGAAAGATCCGCAACCTTCTGAATTAATGCCGCATTTACTTCGATCATAGGGGTTTAGAATAGCCACAAAATAGGGTAAAAGAGAATAATGAAAACGATCACGATCTCAGAACTTCATGACGCAACAAAATCACTCACCAGTAATGACCTAATCTTAGACGTCCGCACCCCTGGAGAGTTTGCTGCCGGACGGGTTCCCAACGCTAAAAATATTCCCGTGGATCAAGTGATGAAACACGCCGAAGAACTGAAAAAGTATTCGTCGGTATATGTGTATTGTCTTGCAGGTGGTCGAGTTGTCGCTACCTACAATCTCTTGGCACCCTTCGGTGTAAAAAATCTTATCTGCGTCGATGAGGGCGGATTCCCGGATTGGGCCGAAGCCGGATACCCGATAGAGAAATAAGCTCTTGAGTCTTGCGGCGCGTTGTTTGCCCAATGGTTTTTCTATTAGTTCATCAGAAATTTTTGATCGCCCAGAAATAATTCATTTGGACCGTAGCGTTCGATTTTTGTTTTGGTCAGCTCAGGAAAACCACAGCTAGTGACATCGTTCACGATTCGAAGCTGATTCACTACCCAATCAGTTGCCTTACAAAAACCGTCCTTTTGATTGAACATCAGGGCGATAATGGCTGCTTGCGGAAGAATCGATACATTCGAATAAGTCAGCTTCATGGTCTCGCGATTCAACTCATAAAAGCCGCTCAAACTCTGGGTAAATAATTTCATCTTACATTTTGAATCAGAGAAAAAATTGGTCGCAGACGTCATATAGTGGGAACTGATTTCTAAAACATCCCGACGATAAATCTTATTTTTATTTGGATCGAGCACACAGGCTCCAGTCCAACTACCGCTGACTGAAGCGACACTCACCTCTTGTTTTGGCTGATTTGACCGCTTCACGATCGTGGCGTTAGCCTGAGCTATTTGATCCGGCGACGCTGGCTCACAGCCAGAGGCGATGAGAGCGATTGCAGTGAGGGTCCCCATTAAAAATCCCATTATCTTCATAATATCGGCACCCTACCAATTTTACGCATATTGTCAATATTTTTCTTTACAATATGCGTTATAAAAGTTAGTTCATAGAGATTACAAGTTTATGAAAGGGGAAAAATTCATGAAATTTGTGGGGATTTTTACACTATTAATATTGATGAACACAAATCTGAGCTTTGCACAAAATGCATCAAGCTCGGGCACAGACGTTGTTTATCTTAGTCAGGAAGAAAATCAATTTTACCTATTGTTGAATCAGTTCCGTTCTCAATTGGGACTTCCGACCTTACAGATCCATGTTTTTTTACAAAATGCCGCCAAGAAACATAGTGCGTGGATGGCACAGCAAGATTTTCTCACTCATTATGGACCGGAAAACAACGAAACTCCATTTCAACGAATGGCGGATGAAGGCTATATTAACTATACCTATGCGGGTGAAAACGTCGCCTGTGGTAACGGAGACGCGGTTAAAACCTTCCGCCAGTGGTTATTTTCACCGGATCACTTGGCGAATATCCTCAATCCACACTTTCATCATATGGGAATTTCTCGCGCTGGAACGGGAAATGAACAATGTCCTTACTACTGGACGAATGATTTCGGATCCGTGAGCGATGTTTCGAAAGATCCTGCCTCGATTACCGACCTCCAAAGAATCAGTAATGCGGTAGCCAATGTTACCGGTACGATTCCAGCTGGAAAATCGGTACAATTACCAGCCGAACAAAGGCCAGCCGACAATAACGGTAATACCGTTCCACCTACACCGCCCGTACAAAATAGCTTCTCGGTCATTCAATGCATGATTCCTTATTCGATTTCAAAAAACGTGTTGTCTTTCATCCCGAATACAGACGCACTTCTTGAGGTATCTGCAAACAATTTCGGTGGCTACCAAGGTAAGGTGAGCTATCTCCAGAATGGTGCCAGCACTAGCCTCCAACCATTCATCATCAACAACATGAGCGTAGAGAAGAATGCCAACTATCCTCTTTACTTGATTTTTTCAGCGCCGGCCTATCGAATGAATGGTTTTACGATTCAACTGGATACGAGCAAGAACCAGGCACAATTTGATACTTATCCTGCGTCCGCAAGCTCAAGTGGATCGGTTCTCTGTACGATTAAATATTAATTAGAATCTTCCCGCATCTTTCGAAAAATCCCGCGTCTCAAAGTAGCGTTCAGGAATCTCACCGAAAAAACGTGCAGGGTATTGATAAAGAGTTTCTCCCCACACCCGACGGAAAGTGGCGTGAGTCATGTAGAGATGTTCGCGGGCGCGAGTCATTCCTACGTAGCAAAGTCTACGCTCTTCTTCCACTTCCAGATCCTCATCACCTTCACTACTCCGCACTGAAGGAAAAAGACCCTCTTCCACTCCAAGCATGAAGACCACCGGAAACTCAAGGCCCTTGCAGGCGTGTAAGGTCATCATCTGCACACTGGTTGCCACTCCGTCTGTATCCGGAGACTCGGCCAAGGTTGTTTGTTCCAGAAATTTTCCTAGGAGAAGTGGCTTTCTTCGGGCTATTTCTTCTTCAGCCAGCCCGTTCAACTCGCGCTCTTCGAACTCGAGAACTACGGAGTTAAATTCTTCCAAGTTTTCCACTCGGTCCATCGCTTCTTCCGTGCCTTCTTGCTTCAGGGATTCTACATACTGAGTGTCGTCCAAAATACGGTGATAAAGTTCACTCATGAGTATCGTCGGCTGCAACTGCATCCACGTTTCCACCATCCGATGAAAGTCGGCGAATTTTTTGTGCGCTTTTCCAGAGAAAATACTTGGGGCACTCACTTCATGTGCCAGAAAATCCCAAAGTGATCCTTGGCGCCCCCAGGCTTCATCTAATTTATCGAGGGATGTTTTTCCAATCCCGCGTGCCGGAACGTTGATGATCCGCTTAAAACTCACTGAATCCGAAGAATTATAGACCATCCGCAGATAGGCCATCATGTCCTTGATTTCTTTCCGATCAAAGAATCGCAATCCGCCCACCACTTTATAGGGCAGCTTCGCCTGTCTTAAAAATTCCTCGGTTAATCGCGACTGAGCATGGGTACGATAGAAAATAGCAAAATCATTGAGTGATAAATCGGGGTTGTCTTGGGTGCGTTTTAGGATTTCCTTCACCACCACTTCCGCTTCAAAGCGATCATCCGGACAAGAAATACGGATAATCGACTCACCCACTTCTTCTTCACTAAAGAGCGTTTTACTTTTGCGTTGGGTATTGTGAGAAATTAATTCAGACGCTGCTTCGACAATGGTTTGTGTTGAACGATAATTCTGCTCGAGCTTCACCAAATGGGCGCCGGGATACTCTCGTTCGAAATCGAGAATATTTTTAATGTCAGCCCCCCGCCAGCCGTAAATGGATTGGTCCTCGTCACCCACAACACAAATATTTCCATGGCCCCCATGATCGGGGCTCGCGAGCAGAGAAAGCAACAAATACTGCGCACGATTCGTATCCTGATACTCGTCCACGTGAATGTAACGATAGCGCTGTTGATATTTTTTACGAACATCCGCGTGATCTCGCAATAAACGATAGGTAGCAGTGATCATTTCACCGAAGTCCATCGCGTTGTTTTCAATCATCGCTTTTTTATAGGCTGCCCAAACTTCTGGAAGTTTACGATCAATTCCACGACCCGTGCCAGGATAATCATCAATCTCTTGAGCATCACATTTCATGCGATTGATCACGTATTGAAAACTTTTCGGTGAATACACTTTTTCGTCGATGCCGAGAGATTTTACAATTCCCTTGAGTAGCGTTAACTGATCCGAATCATCGTAAATCACAAAGGGCTTGGTAAAGGGTAGGCAATGAGCTTCGCGTCTTAAAATCCGTGCACAAATTGCATGGAAAGTTCCAATGTCGAGCGGCCCTTGAATTTGAGCGTGTCCGATTCCTACTTCTTCCAGAAGTTTATAAACCCGATCCCGCATTTCACCTGCAGCTTTATTGGTAAAGGTAACCGCAAGGACTTGCCACGGACGAACCTTCTTCACCGAAATGAGATAAGAGATCCGACTCGTAAGCATTCGAGTTTTACCGGAGCCGGCTCCAGCCAAAACTAGGAGAGGCCCTTCAGTCGTGAGCACGGCCTCTCGCTGAGGATCATTCAAGCGCTCTACAAAATTGGGAATGGTTTCTTCGTTTGCTCCAAAAGAAAAATCGACCTCTTCCGCTTTACCCACGGTTTTTTCTACCGTGATGGATTCGCGGATCGTTTCAAAGTCGAAATCAAAATCGAGGGATCTGTCGGAGTGGCTCATGGGCGAGGTCAGCGTACCTCAGACGGTCGGGTGGTACAAGGTTTGCAAATATGCGTCAAATCACATGCCCCTCGGCCTTCAGTTCGCCGATCGCTTCATCCAATTCTTTTTGGTACTTCGTGCCTTCTAATTTCGAGAAGAGACTGTAAGCACAAGGCACGACTACCAGAGTAAGGAGGGTCGACACTGTCACCCCACCAATCACCACCACTGCCATCGGGCGTGTCGTCTCGGCGCCTGGTCCGAATGCAATCGCTGCCGGAATCGCTGCGGCGACTGTCGCCACTGAGGTCATGATGATCGGACGAAGACGAAGCGGACAAGCTTCCATCAACGCGTCTTTTACACTGAGTCCTTCTTTTCTACGGTGATTGGTAAAATCAACGAGGAGAATCGAATTCTTTTTCACAATTCCCATCAAGAGCAAAAGCCCGATCAAGCTGTAAATATTGAGCGAAATACCGGTAATCTTGAGAGCAATGAACGCTCCGGTTAAACTAAACGGAAGTGCGAGTAAAACAGTGACCGGATGAATGAAACTATTGAACTGAGAGCCAAGCACCATGTAAGCAACCAAAATTCCCAAAATCAGGGCCATGATCAAACTCTCAAAAGATTCTTGGAATGCCTGAGAGTTCCCAGATAGTACAATATGATAACCCGCCGGTAGCTCTTTCCCTTCTTTGTCGATAAATTCTGTCACTTCTTTTTGGGACTTACCCTTTGCCAGATTTCCAAAAAGGGTCACTGCACGTTCGCGATTGTAACGACTGATGGTCAAGAGCGAAGAACGACTTTCCACGTCCACCACCTGAGATAACGGAACCATTTCACCATGAGTATTTCTCACCCAAATACGAGTGATGTCATTAGTCGATTGATTGAGGGAGTCTTCCAATTTCACACGAACATCATCACGATGACCACTTGGATCCGTATACCGGCCCACTTTCAAACTACCCGCCATTGCGCTGATCGTATTGGCGATGTTACTGATCGTCACGCCTCGAGAGAACGCTTTCTCACGATTGGGAATGATTCTCGCTTCAGGCATGTTCGGGTTGTAATCAGTATCCACATCACTTGCTAAGCCAGAAGCTTTCAATCGATCCATGATTCCGAGAGAAAGCTTAGAAAGCTTTT
>Ga0207083_1017_pt2 | contig 32968 bp, 33 predicted proteins | sample Alteio_BWMinHeat_57_FD_153516 | JGI IMG/M metagenome (GOLD analysis project Ga0207083, IMG submission 153516) | Enriched cells from forest soil in Barre Woods Harvard Forest LTER site, Petersham, Massachusetts, United States -... | ecosystem: Environmental > Terrestrial > Soil > Temperate forest >... | reverse complement strand
TGTTTTAAAGCCCCATCTTGATCACCAAATCTGAACGAAATAAATCTATCATCAAATTGGCGACATAAAAAATAGAGGACTTTATTAAAATAAACTACCGAATAAGGCCAGTCATAGATATTGGCGGGTGAATACACCACGAAGAACTTGTTTTCCCTTACCGAATAGCCATAAAGGGGGCCCTTAAAGCACGCAAGCCATTCAAACTCCGAAGACATCAGTGTTTCTGCGTTACCTTTCAGTTTCGGATAACCGTCGTAATACCGAATGTTAATGGGTCCATCGATAAGCGCGCCATTTGTAATTAGCCAATAGCGATCTGCATTTTCTGGCGCCAAGGGATTCACTTCGCTCGTTTTCAAATAACCCTTACTGGCCAGATATTTTCCGTAAGAATCAATAATTGCATTATCTGATGTGGGTGAAACTTCAACTTGAAGTCCCGGTTGCAGAACATTCATCCAAGCCATTGATTCAGTAATAATACTTAGTTTTTCTAACTTTGGAGAATAATGAAAATGTTGAGTTGATGAAGCACCACTACCGCCACTCCAATCCGAAAATGTGATTTCATGATTTCCATCGTGATCCAGATCAACAATTTCAAAGTTATTCAGACTATGTAAATCTGAACTAGTCCAAATCACGTGAAAAGTCTGCCCCAAGCGTTTTAGAAGAAAAACCTTTGAGTCATAATCTTTATCACTGGTTTTTCTAACGGCTACAACGTAGCTATTCTTGTCTTTGTAGTCATGAAACGAATCTGCTTTTTCAATTCGGCCCGAAAGAACAGAGAATGCGATGGCCTCAGCCTTTAGTTCTGGTAGAGGTTTTTTATAAGTAAATTTGAAAAACCGTAGTCCAAACCACTGGTAAAGCTTAAAGCCCGCGTCTTTAAACGGAATAAGTTCCTTCAAGAATGAAATTAATGAACTTGGCGGTAGCGACATCCTAGGTTCTATTCAATCACAGGGGATTCATTACTTCAATTTCCAAGTAATTTACAATATCGGTCTACCGGAACCTCCGCCCCTCCTCCGGAAACACCGAAATCGGCTTCCAATCCATATTCAAAACATCGCGCGAATGTTTTTCAAGCTGCTGAGTGCATCCCCGGGAATGGCAATTTTCAAAGTTCGTAAGTGAGATCCCGAATTGAGCAAGGCCAGCGATGAGCATTAATTTTACAAGTATGTCGTACATTTGATTTTTCCTTTATTTATATTTTGTTTAATTGGTTGTTCGCAGTCACAGTCAGAGCGAAATTGAAAACTGTTTCAATCTCTAACTCCGACATTTTCCGCATTAGGATTTCCAGTTTGTACCGCAATGGCACTACTTTCGACCGCACCGGGTCGGTGCTGAGATTCTTAAAACTGGATGGACTGTACCCAAATGAGACCATGATTTTGTTTCTCAACTCAGGTGTGACCGGAGAAATCCCACCCTCAATTTTCGATAGCCTTGAAACAGATAACCCGCTCACTCCAGCCGCATCCCTCAACCGCATCTGCTTTTTCAATCGTATAAATTTGAGCACAGCACCGTCAAAAGTCCTGTCTGAACGCTGGCTATTCTGATGGTTTGCCACCCACGTCCTGAACATCTCCCGATGCTTCCCGCCATCCAATGCGTCTACGATCCGCTGAAACTCAGCATCCGTGAGCCTAGCAGTGCCGCACTCGTTTTCAATCTCACTGATCCAGCCGATACTCCTACCGATCTTCTCCGCAAGTTTCCGAACACTCAGCCCAGAATGTTTCCGTAAATGTTTGATGATCAATCCGTAATGTCTTGTGGTGTCCACAAAAGCCTCTCTTTCCATTTGGTTAAAAATGAAAATCCGAACGGTTAGAAAATTTGCTCTCGGTTCGGAAATTCCGAACATTGAACAAATTTTCCAAAAGAAGCAGCGGTGGCAGGGAAAAAGCAGGGAACTAGGGTCACGCAAGGGTCTCTTGAGTGGCTTGCGAAAAAACACCGATCTCGATCTCCCGTGTTTTTAAGTGTTTATTCTGATTTGTGTTTTGAGCGGATTCGCTCTTTTATGTGAAACCGTGAGAAATTTAATGGTTGGCTCGACAGAACTCGAATCTGCGACCTCGTCCATGTCAAGGACGCGCTCTAACCAACTGAGCTACGAGCCAACAACCAGCTTACCGCATTGCCTGACTTTGCTGCGCGGTATTAGTCTCCAAAACTAACGAATACGCCCTGATCAGTCAAGCAGTTTGAACAATTGCGAAATTCTCAAAAGACGGCTAGAACACCCTAGGGATAAGACGCACATGCGTCAGGGGGATACATGAAAAACACGGCGAAAAACTTAGTTTCGATTGCAGCACTCACACTTTCTTTCTTCAACTCAACTATAGCAAAAGCTCAAGATCACTATAAAGGGGACCTAGCCAACGATCCTTATTACCAAGTTGGACAGATTAAAACAGAGATCAAATCGGTACAAGAGACTTCGGTTTCTCCGGAGGAAGTCCAACGCCTCAATGTGAGAGATGAATCGTTCACTCTACCGATCGCACCTCAGGCTGGCGCTGACCCGATGGCCATTGCCCAATTGCTCACCACCATCTGGGACATCATCGTTCAGGGAAAACCAGTGGCGAATGTACAATACAAAAATGCGACTGCACTACCAAATGTTGCCGAAGGAAAATGGGAAATGCTGACTGGATGGAAGACTCAACGAACGGTCGTCTTCAGTACTTCCGTCACGAATCTCTTGGGTATCAAGACAGTAGACCTAGAATATAAAGTGGAACTTTTATTTGGCGGCAGCGTGAATGGCAAAGGTCGTTATGTTGCATCTGCTCGAGTCGTCCCCAGCAAGGTATCTGTTCTTTGGGGCTACAATTTAGACCTCAGCGTTCAGGTTCCAGTCATTGTGAATATCGGAAGTCAGGATGACCCACTTGCGGCCCTCCGGATGGACGCGATTTATAAAATCTCCACTCTGGTGAAAAGCTACTCTGAAACTCAGAGTTACGAACTCCATGGCGATGGCTTTATGGCTGCGAATGGTAAAGAAATATACGCGGCCACCAGTCGATAATTTGACACATTTTAAACGGCTGCATTTCCTGTTAGCCTCTTTAAATGAGCGAAACTAAAGAGAACCCGGCTGCAGTACCCCAACCTTTCACACCGATTGATCAACACCTGTTTGAATCACGCACGATCTTCGTCAGTGGCGAAGTGAGCTCTGAACTCGCGGTAAAAGTGAATCGCCAGCTCCTCGCTTTAGAGCGCGTGAATCCGAATGCTCCCATCGTTCTTTGGATCGATTCTCCCGGCGGCGAAGTTTATTCGGGGTTTTCGATCTACGATACTGCTCAATTTATCTCCCCAAAAGTCATCACTCTGGTTTCCGGACTCGCGGCCAGCATGGGTTCCGTGATTGCGCTCGCTGCTGAGAAAGAAAATCGTTTTGCCTTTCCAAATTCAAAACTCCTCATTCATCAACCCCTCATCGGTGGTGCGATTCGTGGTCAGGCGTCGGATCTGGAGATCCATGCGAAAGACATCATCGAATTAAAAAAGAAAATGCATACCCTTTATGCAGACCGCACCGGGCATTCTAAGGATCACTTTATTGAACTCATGGAACGGGATCGTTGGATCGATCCAAAAGAAGCAATCGAGCTTGGACTGATCTCAAAAATCGTTTCTACCCGCAAAGAACTCGATGCATTGATCAAAGCCAGCGTATAATTGACCTGGGCAAATCAATAAAAAAATGAATCTTTTTTTCCTGAGTCATGCATCATTTTGACGCGTTTCCAACGCATTGAAAAAGCTGACTTTTTGTTTTCAATTATTTCTATTTAAAATAATTTTCATCGACGCGTCTCCCTCATGTCAAAACAGGAGTATAATAGAGGGGTAAGTCAAAGGAGGACTTCTATGAATATCAAAGTAACATATAAACATCTTGAATCCACTCCGGCACTCGATGAAACCACCCGTGTTAAATCGGAGAAATTGCAAAAATACTTCGATGGGAAATTGAACCTCGATTGGAACTTCACTGTAGAAAAGAAAACACACGTCGCCCATTGCCACGTCACCGGCAATCATATGGACTTTTTCGCAGAAGCGTCCACCGATTCAATTTATAGCGCCATCGATGAAGTAGTCGATGCGCTGGACCGTCAACTGCGTAAGAATAAAGAACAACTGAAGAATAAACATTATAAAAAGGTGACCGAATTCGCCTCGTAACTTTCAGATGATGCGTTTGAATTGAATTATTTTAAAGCGTGGATCTTTGATTCACGCTTTTTTTTGGCGATCAGGCGTCGTTTTCATCTACGCCATGAGTTCGGATCCATTCGCCGGTCATGAGTTCCGCTTTTACTATGTCGGCGTCGCTCATGTCTTCTTCAATCTCATCGCGAACTTCAATTGCCTCTTCGATTTCCGCGATGTCGGCCAAGGTTAGCCAATGGTAGGCGGTGACGAGGTCTTGATCTTTTCCCGTAGCATTTGCGAGCAGCAAGGCGAGACTGAACTGAGCATCCGGATCGCCTTGTTCAGCCGCTAATTGATAAAACTTCATCGCCAGTTTTAAATCGGGTGAGGTGCCTTCACCGCTCTCATACATCCATCCCAAATTAAATTGGGCATCGGCATCGCCTTGCTTGGCTGCGAGAGAAAACCACTTGAACGCTGCCTTTAAATCTTTTTTTGCACCCTCTCCGCTTTCATAGATCCAGCCCAAATCATATTGGGCATCTGAATCGCCTTTTTCGGCTAGGGCGGTGAGTTCTTTAATGTTCATTTGTTTTTCTGACATAAATAATTTCCATGATTAATAACGCACTCGGCATCAAAAAGGTAGCGGATACCTAAATTTTTCTGAGGGTTTCAATCGTTTCGATGCAGGCAAGGGCCGCTTCACGTCCCTTATTGTGGAGTTCATGCTCACCCTTCACCGCCGAACGCACTACAGCCTGCTCATCGGTATAGGTGGTGATGATCCCAAAGGCAATCGGCACACCAGTAGAAAGCATCGCCTGCTGAATTCCCATCGTCGCACCGAGCGAGATGAATTCAAAATGAGCGGTGTCTCCCTTGATCACACAGCCGAGACAGATCACGCCATCGTATTTTTTCGATTGAGCAAGGGTTTGCGCAATCAATGGAATTTCAAAGGCACCTGGAGCATCGATGAAAGTGATATTAGAAAGTGGAATTTCTTTTTCCTGAAATACTTTTTTTGCGCCTTCACGAAGGCCGCCGGTGACTTCCGTATTGAAACGACTCACGACCACGGCCAGCTTCATACGCTAGGTCCGATCAAATGATTGAACTTATCCCGTTTGGTTTGAAGGTATTTCGCGTTCTCAGGATTGGATCCGAGATCGACAGACACGCGCTCGGTTACTTGTACGCCGAAAGCCGCGAGTTCTTCGATTTTTTCAGGATTGTTGGTGAGGAGTCGAACAGACCTGAGTCCCATCATCAATAAAATTTTTGCGGCCTCATGGTAATGTCTTGGATCCGGATGAAAGCCAAGCTCTACATTTGCTTCGTGGGTGTCTTTCCCCTGATCTTGGAGAGCGTAAGACTGGATCTTATTCCAAAATCCGATGCCGCGGCCTTCTTGATTTTTGAGATAAACAATCACGCCACCATCCGCGTTTTTGGCGATCGCATTCATCGAGTAACGAAGCTGTTCGCCACAATCACAACGAAGAGAGCCGAGCGCATCGCCAGTCAAACACTCAGAGTGAATGCGAACGAGGGCTTTTGTTCCTAATTTTTTCGTGAAGATCACGGAGTGTTCAGCACTGGTGAAAGGATTGCGGTAACTTTGAATCAAAAAGTCTTGTGCTTCGGTCGCCGTGTATTTCGTTGGAAAACGCGCGACTTCGCTCGCCTCCAACCAATTTTCGGCGTGACTGCGATACGCAACCATCTCTTCAATCGTCACGATCGGGATATTGTGTGTTTTCGCAAATTCTTTCAGATCTGATGAACGCGCCATCGTTCCATCTTCATTCATGATTTCACAAATCACGGCAGCCGGCGTGAGACCAGCCATCTTACAAAGTTCGATCGAACCCTCGGTATGCCCATTGCGTTCGAGTACGCCGCCACGGGCGGCACGGAGTGGGAAAATATGGCCGGGAGAAATCACGTCTTTAGCCGTGGACCTTGGATCGGCGGCAACACGAATCGTGTGAGCCCGATCCGCGGCAGAAATTCCGGTGGAGATTCCGTGTGCCGCTTCAATTGAAACGGTGAATGCAGTCTTGCGCTCAGTCTGGTTATTTTGAACCATGGGCGGAAGACCAAGACGATCGACCTGATCGGACTCGAGGGCCAAGCAAACGAGCCCGCATGCTTTACGAATTAAAAAATTAATTTTCTCAGGGGTGGCAAATTGAGCGGCTAAAACGAGATCGCCCTCGTTTTCACGGTCTTCACTATCCACCAAGATCACTAGCTCCCCTTTTTGGAGAGTCTCAATAGCAGCCTTGATTCGAGGCGTCAATTCTAGGTTTTTTGCCATAAGCTTAGCTCTTATCACTACCTTTCTTTGGTTGACTTGATCAAGCTAAATCGCTAGAAACTCGCCCATGCAAAGAACGCCAGCTTGGAAACTATTCAGCCTGCTTTCCATCCTAGCTGGTTGTGCTCCAGCCCATCCTCCCAGCGAAGCCAGCTATTTCCATCGGAGCTCTACCTCGCTGCAACTGACAGAAAATACCAGCTGGAACGATCAGTGGTGGCTGGCAAAAACCTCGCGCGCCCTCCGCGGTGGTAATTCTCTCTCGAAAAAAGAAGATGCAGCAGCACTCCTGGCCCAGGGGAAAGAAAAAGTGGTCGATCAATTTCTGAAGGACCCGCGATTTGCGGATACGATTCTGGATTTCAGCATGATGGTGCTCGGCTATCGTCAAGACCTCATTAAATACGGTGATGGCCAATACAACTACTTAGCCTTTCAACATCCACAGGCAATTAGAGCCAGTAAAGAAGTCGCTAGCGATGGAGACTTCTTTCGTCTTTTTGATCTCAATCAAAATCTTTATATGCCACAGCTTGCTTCTCCACCGCGCTACCTCTACCCGGAAGACTCTGCCCTGAGTGATTCCGCCTTGCGGCTGAAGATCTTCAATAAAATGCAAATGGGGATGGACGATCTCATCGCGCTGTCTACCCAGCTGTCAGCAAAACAGCCGACCTCAAACCCAGAGGTGTGCAAAAAATATAAAGAATACACCGACACCTATCTGAACAAAGATGCCTTGGGAATCGCCTTGAGTGTTTCCTTCAACCAGATGTACCGCGCTGAATATTATGGAACAGTGAACAGCTATTGTTACTCAGCGATGCAAAAGCCATTTGATTTCGTCAGTGAGTTTACAAAAATTAAAACAAAAAATGCCCTGCTATTTAGCTTGCTCGTCCCATTTGAAAAAGAGAATTATAAACCGACCAGCGTTTCGGCAATTCAGAGTCTCGATTTGAGTGGTGTCCTGCCCACCTATCGAAATACTCAATTTAGTCCCTTGCTCGCGGCAAACTCACTTCCCAACTCATCAACGAACTACGACCGCAAGCGTGGAGCCTACATTTTAAAACGTTTTCTCTGTGACGATCTCACGCCGATCAATGTTGAAAACCCGTCGACCCATGCGGGAGACGCTCATGGCACCAACCCATCTTGTTTTGCCTGTCACTACAAGCTCGACCCGATCGCAGGATTTTTCAGAAATTACGGAGCCGGCTTTATGGACTTCACGGGCGCAAATAACATTCGTTTTGACGACAACGCGTCGATGAAACTCGTGGATTACGTGAAGGCCTGGGCACCGGGACCCAACACCGATCATCCACTCAACGTGGGGTACATTCGCTCAACCCAAGATCTCAGCAAAAATTTTTACGGATCATCGTTGGACGATCTATTTACCTTTCTCAAGACTGCACCCGAGGCTCGTCGCTGTATCGTGAGACGGGCCTACGAATATTTAGTATCGCCTGATCAAACCATCGATGGCGATTATTTGAATTATCTTACTGATGCTTTTAATGAAGACACCCTCACCGTCGGATCTTCCCGTGGTCTTAAAAATGTCTTCAAAAATATCGTACTTGGAAAGGCCTTCGGCACTCAAAATGCCGATCACGACACCTGCTATGATCGTAAGCCAGGATATTTCTCAGACGGAACCGAGGCACCTTGCAAAGTCTCGTCGATCCTCGCTCAAAATTGCGTAAAATGTCACGCCTCCACCGACGACTCCGGAAACTTGGATCTCTCCCACTGGCAAAAACTTCCGGATGGGTCCTACGGTTTTCCTCATCTCGATGGCAACGGAGACCTAATGCCAGCAGCGAAAACTTTTCAAATGATGATCGATCGGATCAGTAGCACGGATTCAGAAGCCCGCATGCCTTATCGATCGGATATGCCGAGCCAGGATCGGCAGCAACTCTTCAACTGGCTGAATCAAGCGATTGGGCCTGGAGTGGCAAAATGAAAAAATTCACGCTCGTCATTCTTTTCTTCATTTCATGCTCCGCCCACGCAGGCAGCAACAGTGTGCTCCGGGGCTACACACAAATCAATCGTCTCATCCATGAGCGAATCGCCCAGAGAAATGGATTTCATGTTGGACAATATTTATTGGGGCAGTCCACCTCATCTCCTCAAAATGGAGATCTATTGAGCTTACTCGGCACCTATGATGGTTCAGACACGAGCGCAGCCTATGCTAACGGTGATCCCAACACGGTGAACATGCTTCTTTGGTATATCGATTTGAACATGTTTGCGGAAGACATCGCTCTTCAATGTGCACCGCCGGCGCATGAGGAAATTCTACTACAAGACGATCCGAAAGTGTTTCCACTGAAATTGAATCCGGATTTTATGGCTGTGCTTCAACCTCTCTGCGCTTGGCCCAACGACGCGGCGAAAACTGATGCCGTCCTCTATGCGTTTTGGTCTGCAATCTTAGGATTTGATGCTCCACCGGAAGAATTTCAGGCGTGGAAAACTTATTTTTTGACGGATCCCGAATACACCACTGCATCTCCGGCAAAACTCATCGCAGCGATGAGTCTCTCGGCGATGTTTAACCCTTATTTTTTGTTGGCGGAATGAAATGAAAGAATTAAATCGACGACAATTTTTAAAATGGGGAGCAGTGGCCGGAACTGGTGCAATCTTTTTTCCATCGATGATGGGAAAAGCATTCGCAAAATCATTGATCGCCCCCAACGAAGACCCTCACTTCTTTTTGATGATCACGATGCCAGACGCGTCAGGCCTCGATAATTCTTATCTGTTTGATGCAAGACCAACGGAAATGACCAAAAACGGAGTCATTCAAAATTATCGCAAAACGGGTGAAGCAACACCATGGTTGGGCTCGAACGGAGTCTCCACCCTCGCCACCGACATTGTAAAACCCCTTCTTCCTTTTAAATCTGATTTTTCCGTCGTCAACGGAACCCTGATGGACATCGGCTTTGATGGCCATGAGCAAAATATCAATTATCTTTTCACTGGCGATCCATTTGGTGGCGAAAATTTTATTCCGGTATTGAATCACACGAGTCAAAAGCCAAAAGAACTCGATGCTATTTTGCGTGGCCGATTCGCTGTCAATCAAAAAAACGGAAGTCAGACGGTTCCCTTGTCTCCGAGCGGGGCCAAAAATTTGGTGGCGGCACTCAAGAGAATTCCACCTCTCGATTCCCAATCTCGCCTCTATCAATATCTCATGTACCGATTCTCTGCCAACGCCGCCGGCACGGGTGGGTTTTCGTCCGCATCTGACATGATGAAAAACTCGTTTGGAAGTACCAATCACCTGGCATCGATGATGGCGCAGATTAATTCAGACGGTGCCGACACGAACGAAGGCTTCATTAAATTAGTCGGGCAAGTCTTCCGCACTGGTGCTGCAAAATCCGGCATCTTGGTTTTAGATCAATTTGGCTTTGACACTCACGACTCTGCTGGTGCCGCGAAACAACCGGACATGTTTGCAAAATTAGTGGAATCCCTGGCCTCTGTTTTTTCGTCTCTCAAATCACTTCCCTACGACTCCACTCGTAGCCTCCTCGACGTCACGACCGTCATGTTTTGTTCCGAGTTCAGCCGCACCCTTCGTCAAAGCAGCCGGCCCATTGATGACACTGGAACCGATCACAATCCACTGAATAATAGTATTATCCTCGGTGGAAAAGGAATTCGCGGCGGCCAGGTCATCGGATCCAGCGATTACGCGATTTCGACCGAAAAACTTTCTCCCGCCCATTTGATTTTGGATAAGAATAAATTGAAAGCCATGGGTCGCCCATTCGACTTCGATCGTGGCATTTCGAGAACTGATCTTCCAGCGGAGTACAAGGCCGCGGATTACCTTGGCATTGGATCTGTGGTGAACACCATCCAAAGTTCATTCGGCGTGGACCGTAGCCACTGGAGACTCACCGAGCGCAATGGTGTGATCGCACCGGTGATTAAACAGTTGTTAAGCTAGATCCATACTATTATTGAGTTTAATTTTTTTGCTACGGTATCTAGTAAATGTCAAGAACGACACTCTTGCAGCAGCCCTGATCGCTACGATAAAATGGCCATAAGGGGAACGCATGAAAAAAATTATTTATATATCTATGCTAGTGTTCAGCTTTTCTAGCGACACTTTTGCACAGAGATCGGCAGTACCAGCTGCCACCTCCACACCGACATCCACCAACAACCGAACGTACATTCTAGTGCCTACAGGTCAGAGTTGCGGATCTTGCGAAGCTACCACATCATCGCTTTGTCCGTCGGGCCCTGGACACTGCTGCGTTTGTAACGGCATCGGGTTTACCCAGTAATAAACATTATCGTACTTGAAAATTCTCCGCATACTTCGCCAGAATATCCACTTCGATGTTCATCAGGTCGCCCATTTTTAAATCCGGCAGCGCCGTGTGTTTCCAGGTGTGAGGTATGATCTGAAAGTGAAGTTGATTCCCCGTGATCTCATGAATCGTGAGCGAGATTCCATCAAGTGAAATCGACCCTTTTTTTACGCAATATTTTCTGAGGGTGGGATCAGCCAGCTCCACGATGATGTCGTAAAAACCGTCGCCTGACGCAGTTGGCATCAAAAAGGTGTCCGACACCTTTAGGACCTTCGCCACGCCATCCACATGCCCCTGCACCCAATGGCCGGACAAACGATCACCCATGCGGAGCGACCGTTCGAGATTCACAAGCGAGCCCGGCTTCAGGCGACTGAGTGCTGTGCGCACCACTGTTTCTGGCGCCAGATCAAAAGTCATCCAATCATTCGTAAATTTCGTAACAGTAAGGCAAGTTCCGTTGTTGGCAATGCTTTCACCCAATTCAATTGGATCACTCGTTTCAAAAGGCTGAATAATTTTTAGGGTGTAGGAGGTCGGGGATGTTTTTTCAAACTCCAACACTTTTCCAACTTTCTGAACAATTCCAGTAAACATTAGTCCTCACATTCAAAAATTAATACGCTGCATATTAAAAAGTAACCTGATACCTAGATACCTCGAATCCCTTCAATTGGGGTGAGATCAGAAGCCTTCTTCGCTGGAAAGTAGGATGCGATCATCACAATCGCAAACGAAACCAGTGGCACTCCGATAAAATATTCCCACTCAAAAGAAACCGGAATCGTGCGATCATAGTACACGTCGGGAAGAGTGATGATTTCAAAATTTCGAAGCAGCAAGCAAACCGCAAGGGCGATTCCGGAACCCCAAACCACGCCGAGTCCCCCGATCAACACGCCCTTGGATACAAAAATATGGGAAATACTTCGAGAGGTCGAGCCCATCACCCTCAGGATCGTCACGTCTTTTAGTTTTTCCTGAACCATGAGTGTGAGCGTGGAAACAATATTCAGACTCGCGATCATCACGGTGAAGAGCAAAATCATGAACATCGCAATCCGTTCTAATTTCATCGAGGCGAAGAGACTTGAATTCATGGCATACCAGTCCTTCATTCCCAGATCAGGCATGAGCGGCTGATACTGATGAACGAAGTGTTCGGCCTGGCTCGCGTCCTTGAGAGTGACTTCCACTTCCGTAATCATCGCCTTACGCCTGAGGAAACTTTCCATATTCGCCATCGACGTGTAGACCAGATGCAATTCCTGATCCGGCGAACCAAAGCTATAGATTCCCTCGACTACAAAACGCTTCATGCGCGGAATATTGGAAAATGGTCCATCCATCATCGATGGACTGATGGTAGTGACGATATCCCCAGGGATGAGCCCCATCTCATCGGCCAATTCTTTTCCGATAAACATGCCAGACAGACGCTGTCCATCTCCTTCGTCCCGGTCGACCAGCATCTGCGGTAGGGCTTTCTCGCTCACTTTTGATGCAATCGTCGCCATTTTCTGGTCCGAGACGCCCTTCAACATCACTCCTGAGATCTTACTCCCGCTTCTCAAAATAATTTCATTCGAAAGCATCGGTGAAAAAGTGGCGACCTCCGGATTGATTTTCATCGAGGCATAAGCCGGCAATTGTTCCAATTGGGAAAGTGGGATCATGCCGAACTCGAAACCAGGAAAGCTGGACTTCGGCTGCATCAACACATGGAGATCGGTAGAAATTAATTTATCGCGTAACTGGAGTTCAAAACCCTTCATCACTGAAAGCACGACAATGATCGCTGCTACACCCAAACCGATCCCGCCCATGGACAAGGATGTACTCAAACTCAAGAACCGACTGTTCTTTTTTGCTTTGAGGTATCGGCGAGCGATCCAAGTAATCCAATTCATCGGCTAGCTTTCATGCGTAGAATTTACCGCGAGACGCCACTTTTTTCAGCGCGTCTGAAGGAGTAAAACGCATTCCGTATTTTTTTTGCAATTCTTCCAGGGCACTGACAATCTTTGCAACCCCATAAGCATCTGCATAACGAAGGAGTCCCCCGCGGAATGGAGGGAAGCCGGTGCCCATGATCATGCCCAAGTCCACGTCTTGTGGCACTTCCACCACTTTTTCTTCCAAGCAACGAGCCGCCTCGTTCACCATGCCGAATACGCAACGTTGGACGATTTCTTCAGCCGTGATTTTATTTTTCACCGGAGTCACGCCTAGAATGTTGTAAATGTTCGGATCGAGTTGTTTGTCTTTTTTATCTTTACCGCTGTAGAGATAAAACCCGGAGCCGGTTTTTTTACCGAGACGTTTTTGCTCGAGTAACTTTGAAAACGTATTCGGAGTGCTCATGCGTTCGCCAAAAGCATCGTGCAGGATGTGTCCTACTTTATCACCCACATCAAGCCCCACCTCGTCGATGAGTTCAATCGGCCCCATCGGCATCCCGAACTCGAGCATCGCGGGATCCATCTCTTCGATCGGAACCCCTTCACTCACCATCACGGCCGCCTCGGTTAAATAAGGCATGAGCAAGCGATTCACGAGGAAGCCTGGAGAGTCTTTCACCACAACCGGAGTCTTCCCGATTTGTTTACTGAATTGAAAAATTTGGGACACAGCCTGGTCCGAAGTCTTGTCACCGCGAATCACTTCCACGAGTGGCATCTTGTGCACAGGATTGAAAAAGTGCATGCCCGCAAAACGTTCAGGTTTCGCCATCACACTTTGCATCTTGCTCACCGAAAGCGACGAGGTGTTGGTAGCGACCACGCAATCGTCGTGAATGAATTTTTCAAGCTCTTTCAATACGGCCTGCTTCACTTCCATTTTTTCGACGACGGCTTCCACCACGACTTCAGCTCCCAAGAAACCATCATAGGTAGTAGTGGGCGCAATGCGATTCAATTTTTGTTCGAATTGTCTCTGAGTGATTGATTTGCGCTTGAGCGATTTCTTAAAAAGCGAAAGTGCCGACTGAATGCCGAGTTCAAGTCCCGGAAGCGCGATGTCTTTCATGATCACCGTGACGCCCTTGTCGGCCAGAAGATGGGCAATCCCGCCACCCATCACGCCTGCACCAAGCACCGCACCCGAAGCGATCTTCTTCGTCGTTGCTGTTTTTCCGTCGGTCAGACCATTCGCTTTTTTGATCCCCTCAGTGAGAAAGAAAAGCTGAACACAGTTTTTGGAAACATCGGTCATCGCCATTTTTCCGAAGCCTTTTGCCTCTTCGATCAAGGCTTCATCGCGCTTTTTACCTCGAAAATTTGCCTGATAGCCTGTTCCAATTTCCTGAATCACCCGAATGGCTTCCATCGGTGCTGGATACTGACCCTTCGTTTTTGCCAGAACTCCTTCGCGCGCTTTTTTGAAAACCACTGCGCGACCAATTGGATTATTTTCCAGCATTGCCCCTACCACACCACCCATGCCACCCAGTTTTGGTTCTTTGGCGATCCGTTCCCGTTTTTTAAGACGAGGAAGATTCGCCTTCACCCAGGCATAGACACTTTCTTCGAAATTTTCTTTCGGAATGCAAGCATCCGCGAGTCCTGCTTTGTATGCTTTTTCACCAGTGAGAGTTTTGCCCGAGAGAATCAGATCAAAGGCCTGGGCAAGACCCACCTTCCACGGCATCCGTACGCAGCCACCCATGCCTGGAATAATCCCAAGCAAGGTTTCAGGAAGACCAATGCGCGCAACAGGATCGTTTGACATGACGATTGCAGAGCTGGCAAGTGAAAGCTCACAGCCTCCGCCCATGCAGGTTCCGTTGATCCCCACCACCGTTGGCATCGGAAGATCTTCCCATTCATTCAATAAAATTTGTCCGCCACGGGCAAGCTCGACTGCTTCCGCTTCATTTTTACATTGTTGGAAAAGAGTGATGTCAGCACCCGCGATAAAATTACCGGGTTTTTTGGAAAACAGAATCACGGCTTCTAAATCCGTGCGCTTTTTTAACAGTTCCACCAGTTCTTTAAACTCAGTGGTCACTTCACGGTTAAATTTGTTTACCTTTTCATTTTGAAGATCAAAATAGATATAGCCAATGCCGTTTTTTTCTACGATCGAAAAATGTTTCATATAGAAACAGTTTAAGACCCTTTAGGTCAGAAATAAACACCCAAACCGATAGTCCCGATGTAAGTTGCGCTGTGACTAAGTGAATCACCGGCGATCTGTCTGCTCACATCATAGGTCGTTGCCGCATTCGCATCCGACATGGAATCACTGCTCGTGATCACACCGCTTAATTTAAATGCGGCTGTAGCCACGATAGAGCGAGTAAACGCGAATTCGGCCCCAAGCTGTCCCGCACCTTGGAACTGGTTGATCTTAAAATCAGTGGAATATTGGCTGGAAGCCCCGCCGGTATAAGCTTGAGCATAATCCAGAGTGGAAGTCGTGTACCCAAATCCAGCGCCAACAAATGGACGGAATCGAGAATCACGTCCTAAGAAAAAGAGCTTCACTCCCGCATCCATTGAATTTTGCTTCAGAGCCAAGGTATTGTTTGGAATGCTACCACTCAGCATCCCATTGAGCGGTGCCGAAGTATTCATCAAGGTATAAGTATAACCACCCTCAACAAGGATGCTATCGGAGACGAGTAAACCTGCGCGTCCGCCGATTGCATATTGAGGAAGCACGTCTACGGTTGCATTTCCCATCACGGATGCAATCCCTGCAACTGGAGCCAGGTAGAATCTCACCCCTGTTTTTTCCACTGTTTCCACGCCAAAGGTATTTTCCTTCGTACTGATCTTATTGAGTGTAATTCCGGATTGAACCGGCGCTTGCTCTTGATTCAACATCGAATCTTGCTGGTCACTGACTGCAACTTCGGTAATGTTTGCTTTCGCCTCGTCACCGCTCACTTCATTGCTAGTGTCATTGATCGAACTGGGAATCTCTTCCACTTCTGCTTTAGAATTGGTGTATCCCAAATCCCAGGTCTCAGCATAAGCCAGACCGATGTGCGCAAATGAGACTGTGAATAATAATACGATAACCCCTAATATTTGTAACATATAGAACCCCTCGACTCGGGGTTTTAACACAAGCATAACGCAATGCAAGCAAAAAATAACGCACTGCTTAATGGGGAAAAAGACGATGGCTACGCTTCAAATAGCTCTTTGACCTCAAAGACTTGCTGTTTTTTATACTTTTTAACCAGTAACTCAGACAGACGAACATAAAGACTTCGCTCGCCGAGTTCATGGTTGATCGCGGGCGACAGAAGCCAGATCCCAAGCTTTGAAGAATCGACATTGGATTTTGCTTCCATCCATTCAGAATGGACGGGGCCAGGCGGAACAATTTTCGCGTCACCGGCAGTCCAATGTTGATCGGGAAAATATTTTTTTACCGTGGCCAACATCCGTTCGATCAGTATAGGTTCTTCTGGAAGTAAGGCCCTCAAGTGAAGAGATTCATTCTGATAAATCATTTCAATGAGCGGTGAATTTCTTTCTACAAACACCATGCGATTACTGGCACCCACCGGCAATTCTTTCAACGGAACTGTGATTTCAAAGCGAGTGCGAAAGAGTCGAGCACGTTTAAAATCCAAAATGATGGTCTGTTCCGCCAAGGGTAAATCGTGCTCATCTTTCAAAATGATCACGCCCATTTTTTTTAGGTGACTCAATACCTGGATCTCGGTTTCTGAAGACTCCTGTTCGAAATATTCCATTTGATGGCAAGCTTCAATCAACTCATCCGTTGTTTCTCTGAACACCACCGGATAGTCAGATCCCTTGGCATAATAAGCCAATCCACGCGCCAATTCCGGAGATGGTCCCGAACCCGCACAGAATTGAAAATCTTTTTGAGTAAAAGCCAGATCACCAAAAATGCCGAGTCGGCGTTCTTTGGTCAAAATCTGAATCGGACTTTGGTCCCGATTTGTTTTCCGTGGATGGAGGCCAAGCAAGGTCAGCACTTCCACAGGAAAAATTTCCCACGAATGCCCATCCGGCTCCGGCAAAATCGCGACACTTTTTCCCTTTTGCTTCAACAAGGCCGCTGCCCAATAAAAAGCGGGATGCGAGCCTCGAAAAAGGAAATCCACTCGTTCGGTACTCATCGCACACTTCCGGTCGTACTATCAATTACACCATCAATCCCACCGACAATAATGCTGGCTAACATCTGTTGAATCATTTCTAATTTTGATTTTAAGGAAAAAGAACCGGAATGAGAAGCACTTTCAGTGCCCGTAAGCCAAAGCTCCACTTCTCCCTCAGTTGCGCAAACCGTCAGCACCCCTTTTTCGCGTAGTTCCCTCGTTTCAAAAAAATCCTCAACATGATTGGGTCCACACGCCACCGGGATGGAATAAACCGATGGCTCGAGAGTCGAGTGAATGCCCTCTCCAAAACCCCCACCCACCCAAACCCGATCGGCGATCGAATAAAGCTCCACCAACATTCCCATCTCGTCCACGAGCACACAATTCGGAAAAGGAGCAAAGAGAGCAGGACTGGGTGCCGGTTTCAGGGAGTGAGGTACAACCCAGACCGTTCCAGGATAATTTTGAATCGCCCGAGACAAAAAACTCAGGTCTTCCTTCCAAGCACTTCCAATCACCCAATAGGGTTTGGGTGCATGAGCATACTTTTCTCGCCACTGCTGTAGTCTTTCATGCGCGTGCGCATTTTCCGCACGAGTGATCACTCTCACCCAACGAGGGTCCGCAGAAACAATGCATTCCGCGGCAGGAAAATTCGATTTCAACTCTGAAACCGCGTTTTCATCCAAGACATAAAAACGTAATTTCGGAAGCTCTGTTCCCATCAGTGTCAGCAGGCGTTTTGCCCACAGGAGAGAACTCCGCATCTGTGCACAAATCACCGTGATTCGAATTTGGCCAAGACTCGCCGCCCGCCACAAACCTGGCCAGGCTTCATATTTGGACGTGATCACTTCCGAAACACCGTAGTGTTGAAATGCAGCCGACCATTGATCTTCTGGGGGTGAAAAACCAGAATAAAGAAGCGGGCTCGGGAGTCTTTTGAGCCAGGACTCTGCTGATTCAGAAAAAATAGAGACACAGGTTTTTCGTCCCGCTTTCACGGCGGCTTCGATCACGGGGATCAGCACTTCCAATTCTCCAGAGCTCGCGGCGTGAAACCACAGCGTGTTCTTTTCAGTGGCCGGCTTACCCTTCTTCCAATCACTACGATTGGGCTTCAAGAGTTTGGTCAAGGCAGTGGCGATCGACGAATAGAGGCGAAATCTCATGAAGGGATTTTCTCCTTCACTTGTTCCACTGTAATTTTTTTCAGACACGCGTACCGATCGGTGAAACGATAACAGATCCGACCGTCTTTGGAACAAGGGGAGCAAATCACATTTGAATAGATGGATACACTTCCCGCTTTCCACGGACCAAAACCGAGATCCGGGCGGGTTGGTCCAAAAATCATGTAGGCCGGCGTTCCGACCGCTTCTGCCAAATGAGCAAGGCCAGTATCACTCCCGATATAAAAAGCAGCGTTTTGGATGAGGGTGGCCGTGACGGAAAAATTATTTTCGGTGAGCACCGAGCGATGATCGATCTTTTTTTCTTGGAGACTTGCACAGAGTGAAACTGCGCTTTGATCCTGGGTGCGTCCCAACACTACCGGAATTCTGCCGCTCTTCCTGAACTCGTATTCACACCATTGAGCATAAGAACCGGCACCCCACTCTTTGGAGCTCCAACGGGATGAAGGCATGACCACGAAATATTTTTTCGGCTGAAGTTGATAGCTAAGCAGTGCTTGCTCTGGGCTGAGTACTCGGTGAAGCATTGCCGGTGGGCGCACGGTTCCTGCTTTCGTGACGCGAACTGCGAGATGAGCGAATCGCTTCCACAGAGGTGTCGGTCGTAAAAATTTTGGCCAAAATCTCTTGAAAATTAAATATCCGTAGAACTGAACGCGTTGCTTTGATATTTTTTTCCAAGGAATCCAGTACTCTTTTGAAAGATCAAACCAGTGAAACAGCACTCGGGCCAACTGACTGCGAAGGGTAACGTGCAAATCCACACGGGCCGTGTATTCCTCGTGAGAAAGTGTCTTAATCAGCCTAACCCACCCCCTCAGTCCGGTACTCTTGTCAAACTCGATCAAATTTTGAATGCGCGGATGTCCTTTTAAAATAAACGCGAACTCTTTGGCAATCACCCAGTCCACCCGCGCGTCCAAGGGCAGGGATTCCAAAAACGCAGTGGCCAAAATTACGTCCCCCAAGCTACTCATGCGGATCACGAGTAACTTCATTGAGGAAGCTCCTTTTGTTTCAGAGAAATCTTTCCGCTGTCTGACGTCGCGTTCACACTGACCCCACTCTTGTTACCAATGCTTCCAAACAGTCGGCCTTTGAGTTCAGGGCCATAAAGCATTTCCATTTTCTTTTTATCTTTTTGAAGTGAAAAGTTCGTACTCACTTCACCATTCAGGCTTTGAAGATTGATCTCTCCAGTGAATTCGTGATCAAGATTGATTTCGATCTCGCCGCTTCGGTTTTTTAATTCAATTTGTTTTTTAATTTTATCGGCATCAATGGAGATCGTACCCGTTTGGGTTTGAATGTCCAAATCCCCCCGAAGCGCGGCGATCTTGATCTTTCCTGAATCTGACTGTACTTGGAGCGTGCCCAGGTGTTTGGTGGAATTCACGTCACCACTTTGTGTGCGGATCTGGAAATCTCCGTCCGTTCCATCCAAATCCACTTCCCCTTTTTGTGAAGAGATGAGAATCGCGTGAGGGGTCGCGCTTGTTTTTTTAATGTCTATTTTCTGATTGCTCACGAGGATACTTCCGGAAAATTCAGAGTCACTCGAGCTAAAAGAACAGTCCGGACAATTCACGTTCAGAGGTTCCGTCATCCTCATTTTAGCCAAATCGAGCGCATTTTGACTTCCGGTGATGTTCACCTTTCCTTTCCACTGACTGAGTTTTAATTTCTGTGTGGCGCCCAAAACCAGGGTCAGCGCGAGGGTCGCCGGCGCTTTGATTTCCAAATCCACTTTGATCTTCTTTTTTTGCTGGCGATTTCGAAGCTTGGTCAGTAAATCCGTTCCTTGAGGAGTACCGATGCGTAACTCAATGTCATTCGGAGTCTCCAGCGAGATCAAATCGAACTGATCGAAAACGATTTTTGCGTTCGCCTCCGTATCCGAAGTCACACTTTTTTTAAATTTCACCCGAATCAAATCCTGATTCCAACCCGTGAGCGAAACGTCTCCCAAATCGTGCTGGAGGTACAAGGGAATCTGCTTTTTGTAGTGAACGTCCACCTCATTTTCAGAGGTGAAAACCGTCTCAGCGCGAGCTGGGGTAATCAACGAAAAGCATATAAAAAATGAAGCAATCACAATACCTTGAAAGTACCGCGTTTTTAGCAATTATGAAAAAATATTCATTTTTACTTGATTATTTTATACTCTGCGCTATACTTTAATTATGAAGATAGCTTAACGGTTCAGCACCAAGCAACCCTTCAGACAGTTCTTTTACAAGTTAGAGCACTAAGGAAAGGGCTCACGAAGAGGCGGTCATCATCCCCATGATGATCTCTTTGAAAAAGGCAACCCGATCGAAAGGTCGGAGACGCAAAACCACAGTACTAAGGAACTCTATCCCCGGGTTCTACGTAGGCTGGGCTGCCAAAGGACGACTATTTTTAAAGAGGGGTTCTCAAACACCCAACACAAGACAACCCCCTTCTTCAGTTCAAGGGCGTGAAACATCAAGATGATGGTTCACGCCTTTTTTATTTCCAATCGGTATCCGATAACTTATGGTGGTGCACCGAGCATACGCAAGTTATCGGATACCCTTTTTATGGCATTTACCGGACTCCTCATTACCGAAATTTTTTACTCCCTGCAGGGCGAGACTTCGCTCATCGGAGTTCCGTTTGTATTCATCCGCCTGACTGGCTGCAACCTGCGCTGCACCTACTGCGACTCTGTTTACAGCTTCAAGGGCGGCACCAAGATGAGTTTGGAAGCGGTACTCGCTGAAGTGAAAAAATATCGGGTGAAACATGTTTTGATGACCGGTGGAGAGCCCCTACTACAGCGCAATACTCTCATGATGATCGATTTACTTCGAGGCGAGGGTTATGAGGTGAGCGTCGAAACCCACGGAGAAGTTTCTATTGAGGAAGCCTCGAAGCGGGCACGCATTGTGATGGACATCAAAACACCTGGATCAGCAATGAGCCGCGGTGGTTACCTCAATAATTTTAAATTTTTAAAACCCACGGATGAAGTGAAATTCGTGATCACTTCTTTGGATGATTACACCTGGGCGCGGGACATCGTCCATTCAGGAGCGATTCCTACGACGGAGATTTTATTTTCGCCGGCAATGGCCGCCGCAAATTCACCGGGCGTTTATGAAGGAATCGAACCAAGAGTGTTGGCAGACTTGGTCGTCCGGGACCAACTCCCCGTCCGTTTTCAGTGGCAATTGCATAAACTACTATGGGGCGCTGACACTAAGGGTGTTTAAATCACCGAAGGGTCCCCAAGGTTTAATCTCCAGCCAATTTTTAATTTCTTCCAGCGGCACATTGGCAAAGGCATCCAAAATGGAAAGATGACTTTTAAAAACGGGGCGTCCTTGTGCGTATTCCTGATTTTTCCAGCGCTGCCAAACCAGGCGAATGTTTGCGTCCCGAAAGGCTTGGGTGTCCAGATAAGATGCCGATGCGAGTCCCGAATAATAAATATCGGCGTTCACACTTTTGCATAAAGAAATGAGTCGTTCCGATTTTTTTCCGGTTTCCGCGAGGGTGGAACTCAGGACGACATCTGAAGACAAATTCAGCGCCTTCAAACATAGCTGAACACTCGACACCGATACCTCGGACAAAAAGCGAAATTTTTTAGCTTCCTCAAACCAAGGCCTCAACAGCGGCTCAAATTGATTTTTGAACTGTGGCCGGCCAGAGTAAATCGCATGCAGAGTCTTCCAATGGCGCTCAAACCAAGGATCATTTTCGGCAAGCTCAAGATCGGCAATCGTTCTCGCGCGATGGTCCTTTCCTTGAACAGGCAGACTGAGCCACTGAAAGTCCGTCCCGTCTTCCCCGGCGGCCTGGGCAAGGTGCGGGAGTATTTTCGCTCGATGATGTAAGCCCTGCTTAATCCATTGAACTGAGTTCAGCATGATCAATTGATCGGCGCGGGCACATTGTTCAATGTACCCGATACTCGGAAAATAATTGGGTTGCTGGCAAACGGCGATCATGGATAAAGAATACACGGCTGGCCCGGGCGATGAAAGAATTTAGAGTTTCAATCGAACATTGCCATCTGCATGGTCGTCAAAAAACCGGACATCGGAGGTGTCTACAGAAGTGAATTCCACCTTCTTGCCATCGACCAGTGCAAAAAACTTCAAATTGAGAAGCTTTGCTGTTGCGTCCATCAAATCTGAGGTACTTCCACTGAGCGAAATCTGCATTTTCCCGGATGCGTCGGTGGCTCCGAGTTTACAGAATTGCTTACCTTGATCCGCAGTCTCCGCAGCGATTTCAGCGCAGATGCTGATCACTTGATTCTTTAAGCCGGACACTACATGGGAAGTATAATGAAACTCGCCGGAAGAGCGACTACAGGCGCTCAGGGTGAGGATGGCAATTAGAAATGAAAGATGCTTGAAACTCATGACGTTAAAACTCCAGAGAGCGAACGATAGCATGGGGCATCTTATTTTTCAATCATGAGTGTGTATTAAATTATTTTCGTGGATTGCTCACCTGAATTCAAATGCCTTAGTACTTGACTTATTCAATATACTTTGTGTATAATGAGCCCACTTTATGAAAAAACTTTTATGCCTTTTGATCTTGTTCTCACTCTCTAGCGTTGCCCATGCTGAAAACTATCGTTGCTATTGGGATAATGGCGAAGACACCGTTGAAATGGGAAGTATCCGAATCCACAAAGACGACATGGGCGATGAAAAAGCGGATTTGGTCGACTGGGGTTCCAAAGTGCGCAAGAAAGAAGTTTCGATCCCAGGTTTGGGCGTAAAAAGAACGGGCCAGCAAATTCTGATCGACTACGGATACACCGGCTTTAAAGAACTGAACATCATCCTCACCGCCAATCTATCCAAACGAAAATTGAAGTATGATTTCGGAAAGTACACGAATCAGAACCGTGACGATTACTGCGAAAAATTAAGAAAATAATCGTGAAAAAATTCTTCCTCCCCAGCATTCTATTCACCTTGCTCATCAGCTCTGTGCCAGCTTTTGCCCAGAACGGGAATGACCGTGGCGGTGGGGATCCCGTTGCCGCGGAGGTATTCAGCGTAGCGCGTGGGGTGGCAAAAAAACTTTCACTCTGGTCCAAAGATGGAACGATTCAACTCACGTCAGACCAAGTGAAGAAGATCCAAGATCTCGTGAATTGTCCGTATTCAGAAAAGCCGACACTCGACTCTTGTTTGTGGGTGGTGTCTGCCGAAAAAGTTTATCGTTTTCCGGAGAAGGCTCCTTCACTGGACGCCATCGAGGTATTTCTGGTGAACATGGCAAAACACACCCCACCGATGATTGAGGTGAGCCGCACGCTTTGGCCAACATTGGAAGGAAAACCCCTCGACAAAGAAATGATGGTTTTGCATGAACTGATCGGTGCCAGTGGAATCACCAATAACGGAATTCGAATCGACGATCAATTTTTCAAGTCATATGAATTAAAAAATAAAACGCTGGAAGCTTGGGCGCAATACAAAGAACGTTTTAGCATTGAGCTATTTAAACTGTACTATATCAACATGGGAGCTCTCCATCTGGATGTCACCCATCTTAAAACTTTTGCTGAAACACTCGAACTTTCCTCTCCAGAAATGTTTCAAAAGATCGCGCATCCCGAAAACTATGCGAGCAAAAAGAAAGAAAGAGAAAATATCCAGGAACATGCATATGATCAATTCGTAGGCATCGTTCAAAAGGCTTGTCGAAATTCGCCAGATCAGGTCTCTTTCATCGGTGAGAACATGCAAACTGGGAACGACTACTATAAGAAAACGGCTGATGCTTCGATTCAGACCTACACGCAAAGCATCTCGAACGAAGACGTTCTCTGGCACAACTGGAGTATTGATCTCATCAATGAATACCAGGCTAATTATCTCGTAGAAGTTGATGCATTTAACAAACAGGCCGATCGCAATTTTTCATACAATTATTTATTGGCAAATTGTCCGAATCCGGCAACTGGCGACATGGCAATTCTGACCACTTGTATTATGACGGCAATGAAAACAGGTTTACAGGAAGCTGCAGACACACTCTCAAAAGATCGTCAGGAAGATCTAACCCTCCGTTTTGAAAAAATCATGGAGAAGGCGCACACCACGATCAGTCCGGACGAGATCTCTTCAAAGTAATCTCCACCGTTCGACCGCGCTTCACACTCACGACTAAGTCACGCGTTTCCCAATCCCGCACCAGATGATGACACTGGGTACGTTTGATCTGATAGTGATTTTGAATTTCGTCGATCGAAACTTGAGTTCGAGCACCAAATACACTTGGAGCCGCTCGATTGTTCCATAGCTCTAGTCCCACTCTTTTTTGATCTTTCTCAGATAAGGTGAGTACCTGCTCACTCACCGTGATCGACACCCCGAACTTTTTTTCCAATTCGCGTTTGAGTTGGTCTAGGCGGCGAGTGAGCATGTGAATGGCAAACTCTCCCGGCCAAAGTTCGGGCAAAATCCTAAATGCAGAAATTCCCTCGTTTCCAGCCCTCACGAGTAAGCCCAGCAACTGAATTTCTTTGGAGATAGACGACGAGTACTGTGTTCCGTATCGCCACTCATTAGCGGGAATAGAAATCCAAATCTCGGCGCTCGCGTTGCCCACTAGAAAAACAGGCGGTAACTGCACTCGCTTCAAAAAGCCTTCACTCAAACCTGGATAAGCAAAGTAATTTTTTTTTCGTGCTGTTGGCAATAAATCAAAATGATCCATCCAGTAATAGCAATCCAGCCAGGATTCTGGTCGGTGTTTTGGTTTCTTCAAAACGGAGATCGCCTCATTAAAAATCTTGCTCGCATCTTGGGTCTGGCCGAGTCCTGCCTGAGCCACGGCGATCCATTTCAAAACAAATGCATAATCCACCGTTTGATCATCGTTTGAAAAATATGTTTTTGCTTTCTCTAGTAAGGACAAAGCTTCCTTATATTTTTTTATCCGTGCCAGATACTCACCTTCAGATTGGAGAAGAATTCCCCTCAGCAGTTGTTCGTCTTCTTTGGTCCGAATGCTGCGGAGGTGTTTCAAGGCCTCTGTGGATCGACCCACACCCATCAGGGCATCTGCGGTTCCGAGTCGTCCTAGTTTTGCGGAATAGGATTCAGGTGCTTGTTCGAGCTCCTCCATCTTTAAAAAATACGGAAGTGCTTTTTCGGAGTTAAAATTGGAGAGATAGATATTGGCAAGGATTTGACAATCAATTGCCGTGTTCAGACTCTTGATCTGCTCCGCCACTTCAACGGCGTAGGAAGTCGCTCCCAAAAGATTGAGCATCCGAGCGGTCCAAAGATACTGCCTGCTCAGGGCCCGATCCAGGCGGGCACTCCCCACCTTGTACTCCTCCGGCGCAATGACCTGATAGGCTTCCCAAAAACTGCCTAGGCGACGAAACCAATCACAGGCCTGGATCTTGGCCTCCAGCTTGAATTTTGAGCCCTTTAAATAGGCATAGATGGCTTTGGATGCCAGTACCGTCCGGCGGGCTCTCACCAGGCTCTCAATCGTTTGGATGGGGTCCTTTTTATCCACGGATTTAGTTTAACACCCTTTCTTGATATGTTCAGTATTTCTGCATTTCTATTTATGCGCTGTGACATTATTCTACGCTCACTAAATAAGAAATAAGGAGCTAGAGATGAAGGCCATAGAAAAAATTTATGTTGGGGTCATGTTGGGGATGATGGTAAACGCAAGCATTGCACGTGCAGACGATTTTCCAAGACCCTGCATGGTTTTTATCGATCACCTATACACTCCCGATCGCCTGCGCACAGAATATGAGACCTACGATCCTACCGACAAATCTGACTGTAGTGTTTCTTACGGGATGGTGAACGGTGAAATGGCCGAAACCAGAGCGGGCATCCGGCCAATGATGCTCTCGATCGCCGCTAACGGGTCGCTCGTTCGAGTAAGATTGGATAACAACTGTTATGCAACAGAAGCTGACGCCAAAGAAGTGATTAATAAGTATCGTCTTGCTGGAGTTTGTAAATAATAAAAATACGGGAGATTTTATGAAAAAGATTTTAATTGGATTATTGTTATTGAGTCCGGTCAGTGCCTTTGCAGACACCTGGACCTGTTCCGCGGTATGCGGCGAGATCTATGATTTTAAAGTAACCGATGTAAGAGGGCATGCTACGAATGTGGGTACGGGAAAAACTCCGGGAGAAGCAATTGAAAGTTTGGCGGAGGTCTGTACGACTTTTGGACGTTCTTACTTTCCAATATTTTCTTACGTTACGGGTGACAAGGATAGCAGCGTTGTTTACGCAAACGTGGCCAATGCCTGTATCAAAAATTAAATAAGGACATACATATGAAAACACTACTAACGATGATCTTTTTAGCTTACACGAGCAATGCACTTGCTGTCACCACTTTCAACCCCACTTTTCTCACTTGCTATGGTAGTTTTGATAAAAAAGACTCCCGCGGAGTTTCTGTCGCCGAAGAGCAATTTGGTTTTGAATACAACCTCAACACTCATCAAAAAAATGGCCAAATTTCGATCAATGATACCGCAACGATCGCTGATGAAATGAATTTCAAAATCTCGGCGAATGCGCCACTCAACTCCGACAGTTCGGGAAGTATCCAAGTGAATATTTCCAGACCAACCGCTGATGGTGAAGTTTCAATGATGGGCAGTCGTAAATTAGGAACCACCTTGCAAATCAATACGATGTGGTCGCCCTCCCAAAAAATGTCTCTTTCCACCTTCAAAAGTGGTTACGAAGAACCGGTTTCAATCACGCTTTTTTGTCTCACTAGCGAAGACACCACTTTCTACAATAGCCGTTTTAAAATCGGAAAAAAGATCGTTCGTCGATAAATCATTTCCGTTGAACAGATGATTCATACACAAATTTTATTGATAAAACAAAAATAGTCTGGTATTATCTGGCTCCACACGAAAGAAAAAACATGAAAAAACAACTACTCCTCATCGCACTACTCTTCACCACCGTCCACACTGCTCACGCTCAAATCCAGAGCGGAACCGTGCTCACCACTAGCGCAAAGCCGGTTGCCATTTATTCGGCCGATTCAGCATCTCTCATTAGAGTCGGCCCCTACGATATTGCCGTGCTCGTGAATGTAACCATGGAAGGATATCAACCTAAAGAAAGCACTCTATCCTTTTTAGCGCTCGATGGAAAACTGAGCTGCCTCATCGCTGCCGACCAAAAAATTTGGAGCCGTGGCTCAATTGGCTTATCTAAAAATACACCAATCACGATCTCTGTTCCTCTGAACAAATTTACTTTTGATGCCCAAAACGTAGGCAGACTTCAAATGACGTTGACCACGCGATCAGACAATAAAACTGCCACCATCATCGTTCAAAAAGGCGCGGACGGTGAATGGGATGACGGAACCGCAACGATCGAACTGAGTAACTAAGAAAGATAAAAAAATCATGAAATACCCACTAATAACCGTACTCGCCCTCGCCACTTCCCTTTCGGCATTTGCTGAAAAACCAACCGACACCAGCTGCGAAGGCCAATTGAACAAAAGAACACGAGTTGTAGTTGAAAAAACGGATGATGGTATGAAAATCCAGATCATCCGTAAAAACCTCCTAGGCAAAGAGAAAGTCATTGCAGAAGACTCTTCATTCACCCAATTCAGACAAAACCTCGACTCCAATGGACCTTACCTCGGATACGAAAACAAAGCTTACGGAGACGCCTTTGTACATGAAGCGACCAGAGAACGGGCGACTCTCTACTACAGCGAAAAGATCCAATTGAAAATTCCATACACAGCTCCGGGTAAGAAAATGAGTGATCCTCGTGAGTCTACCCTCATCGCCCCTGAATTGCTCCAAGGTCCGATACCACTACAGTGCAAGATCCTGATTTTCGGTTAGTATTTATTAAATTAAATTAGTTGAATAATTCAATGATTCTGGTATAATGCCGGAATGTTGAACGTGCTTCTATTACTAAACCTGCTCATGGCTAACTTGGCCTTCGCCAATATTTATCCAGACACGATCAATCAGCGCCGACCGCTCAACGGCGAAGAAAAACAGCATCTGCTACACCTGGGTGACTTCGGTGTCGGAGGCTGCAGTGCCAGCGCCCTCACTCCGGATACCATCATCACGGCTGAACACTGTTATGAACTCACCAGTGGCTACTTTGAACTCGATCCTTCCCAAACTTTTAAGGTTTTGAAAAAACTGGACGTCTCCAGCCACTACGCCAACGATGTCATGATCCTGAAAGTGCGATGGACGGCCGGCTCCGCACCTACTTTACTTCTCTATCCACAAAAATTGGCAAACACCGAGTCTCAACTCAAGTTCGGGAGCGATGCTGAAGCGACAAAACTATTTTCCATCGGATATCCCCACGACCTGGAAAAAAGAGGAACCTACTCGTCTGGTTTTCTTAAGTCGAGCAAACTTTACCCCCGTTCTGGCATGAAGGATCCCTACACTCAAGACTACACCAAAGAAGCCCTATTTTTAAAAGTGAACGTACCGCTGATTAACGGAAACAGCGGTGGCCCGGTTTACACCGACGATTACAAATTAGTGGGCATTGTGAGTAACGGAACCGCTCCCACGTCTGATGCGGAAATGAAACTACCGGAATTCAATTCCCAAAATCCGAAATACTGGAACGAAATCGGCGCTCTCTATTATCTTTTTCCGCAGATGAAGACTCTCCAGAGTTTATTTCCAAACGGCGTGAATCCCGATGTGAATGAAAAAGGAGAATGGATCGGGAAGACGAATTAATTTCCAGCTGGCCAAAAGGTCATCGACGGACGAATCCCCTGGGACACGGAAGTATTGAATTTTGTTTCCTGCTCTTTTTGAGATTGTTTCAAACTCAGTGCCCGATCGGTCCAGTTTTTCTTAGCCGTTGCAGTCTCTGCTTTGCTCGAAGTATCAAAATCCTGCAATTTTTTCTGATAATCCTGAACATACTGACGGCGTTCAGGGCCACTCATGTGGGTTTCAAAAAACTGATGTCGTTCTTTCTTCTGATCCGTGAGCCATTTCTTTTTCTTCATGCTTTGAACGGAACTGAGTTCCTTCATTGAAGTTTTTTCCTGGTGAGCCAATGCGCTCCGCTGGTCCGATAGCGCCTTTTGAAATTCGGAGAGTAGTTTTTTCTTTTCACTTTCATCGAGTACCGGCAATGGTGTCGCAGTTAAGGTCGGAGCGGCACCAGGCTTGTCAGCCATCACGCGGGAATCGATCGGTCTTGCAATGACTGGAGTCGGCGTAGTCGATGGTGGATTTGCCGTCGATGAATCGGCAAACGCTGCACTCGCCAGCATGATTCCGAGTAATACGATTGTGTTGTTTGTTAAGGCGCTTCTCAAATCGTGTTTCATTGTCTAAGCATAGAAGAAAAGATCGCACACGGCAATACCGAGTGTTAGTAAATCACCTGTAATTTTTGAACCTTAAACCCGTTTTTGTTCATGGTCGCATCGGTCGTGAGCGTGATCGAGCCTATTCCCCCTACGATATAGTCGGTAGTATAAGGCGTGGTGTAGGTTCCGCTGAGATTCTCGATCTCCTCGCCGTTCCCATCTTTGATGGAAATTTTATCGTATCCAGCTTCAGTATCGATGGAGTCAAAGACCACACGAACGTATTTGGCAGTGGGTACCAAAATATCGTAGCGGTAAGTCTTGCTCTCCACATAAGGATGAGGCGTCTCTGCCGTGTAAGCCAGGTCCTTCCAACTGCTTTCTGGAGGCGTGGGGTCGACAGGAACAATCCCGTGGATCGCGTTATAAACATTCACTCGTCCATGAGCCAACACTTTTTTGTTCAGTCCGCGAACCTTATCGCTCGTATTGATCAAGATGTCCTTGATCTGGGCATATGTATAAGAAGGATTGGTAGACCACAGCAATGCTGAAATTCCCGAAACATGCGGGGTCGCCATCGAGGTTCCACTCATTACAGCGTAGTCACCACCCTTGATCGTGGAAAGAATTTTCACTCCCGGGGCTGCGACATGAACTTTGGTGTGCCCATAATTTGAAAATGAAGCCAGCTGATCGCGATTATCGGTGGCTGCAACCGCAACGACGTTGTCCAGATCATAGCTCGCCGGATAAGAGGGACTTTGATCATTGTCATTACTGTCATTACCAGCGGCAGCGACAAACAAAATTCCATGATCGCGTGCTTCTTTGATCGCGTCGTACAATGCCTGGGTAAAGGGACCTCCGCCCCAACTGTTACTCATGATCTTCACACCCTGTTTTGTCGCGTATTGAATCGCTTGTACCGCGTTCTCGAGTGATCCGCTCCCTTGTGAGTCTAAAAATTTAACCGGAATAATAGTCACGTTCCAATTCACACCGGCAACACCCACTCCATTGTTTCCAAGAGCGCCGATCGTTCCCGCGCAATGGGTACCATGATCGTGATCATCCATTCCTCCTGCCACCTTATTCACAAAATCCCAACCATTGACAGCGTCCGCGTTTCCTTTGAGATCCGGGTGAGTGTAATCAATTCCGGTATCGATCACCGCTACCTTCACATTTCGATTCCCCGTAATTCCTTCATTCCAAACTGGCACCACATTAATGTCGGAACCAGCTTTCCCGATCTGACCGCCATCATCGGCCTGTCCAAAATTTTTCATGCCCCAGAGTTGGGCCATTTTTTCATCGTTATTCGGTGGATGTCCATTTACAGAATCCTTGCTTGTCTCCCGATTGGCAATAACGTGAAAAAGATAATTGGGTTCGGCATAGGCAACACGAGGATCATTCGAAAGAATCGCCTGGGCATTTTTTAAATTCATGCCTGAGAGAACCGCAAAGGTTTCGCTGGTCATGAAGTGACGAACTTTGATGACGGATCGTTGGCCCAATTGCTTTTGGAGATTGGAGGCGACGGCTTCAAAGGTGTTCAGGGTTTTTGAATTGGGTGCGGAATTTAATTTCACCACGAGTTCACCGGGAACGGACTGGTAAGCCAAGGCAGACGGGACCAACGCGCAAAGAAGTAAAATTTTTATGAGTGCCGATTTCATGAATGCCGTTCCTCCTTGAACAGTCAAAGACGGTAAAACTGGTATTCATTAAATTTAATGATGGCTGAATTAATTAAACAAGGGCTATTGAATATTGCCCTGGATATTTATCGCTGCTTTAATTCTGAGGGTCGGGGTGACGCGTCCCATATAGCGATTTAGCTCTGGAATACCCGCAAAAAGACAGACTTCCCGATGCTGGGCAGATTTTTCCAAGAGCTCGGTGATCTCAAGTCTCTCCGCGGCATTAAACCAGATCCCTTCGAGGGATTTTGGTGGTCCGAGTTTCAATTTTACGTGACGTCCTTTGAGCACATTTTGCTGATCGACATAGGCAGCAACCGCAAACATCGGCTCCGGATTTCCAGTTCCATAAGGCGCGAATTTTTCAATTTCCTCAATCGCTTTCGGAGTAAAATCTTTGAGCTCAAATTTACCTTCAAGCTCAAATGTCTCACCATTCTTCGATGGACTAAGACTCCCAACTGCTTCGTTGTAGGCGAGAACAAATTTTCCCAGATCATCTTTATTCAGTGAAAGCCCAGCTGCATACTTGTGCCCACCGTAACCCACTAAAAAATCCTTGGTCACGTGAAGCGCTTCCAAAACATTATAACCACCATAGGAACGCACACTACCCTTGGCAATTCCATCTTCGCGGATCGCGAGAATAATAGCCGGTCTCTTGAAATGTTCAGTCACTTTCGCCGCAACAATCCCCACCACACCCTCGTGCCAATTCTCGGATGCGACGACCACGGCATGAGAATAGCTGCCGTCTTCAATTCCCTGGTTCACTTTTCCGCGAACTTCATCCCAGATCTGATTTTGTAATTCCATGCGCTGCTTATTAATTGATTCGAGTTCCTGCGCAAGATTGTGACTCTCCACCGGATCTTTGGACGTGAGTACCTTCAGCGCGGTTTCGGCTGAACCCATGCGCCCGGAAGCATTGATCCTGGGGCCAATGCTAAAGCCAAGCGAAGACGCGTTCATGGTCTTCGTCGCAAAACCTGCCTGATCACAAAGAGCTTTCAAGCCCGGTTTTTGAGTGTCTTTGAGTACGTCCAGTCCGTGTTTCACTAAAATCCGATTGTCGCCCGTGAGCGGAACCATGTCGGCAGCCGTAGCGATCACCACGAGGTCGAGTAAGCTTTTCATGTTCGGCTCGACCACACCTGTCGCTGCGCGAGTTTCAAAATACTTTGCATCTCTGGCGAGCGATCGAATTCCCAGACAAAGATAAAATCCCAGTGCGCAACCGCAGAGCATCTTTAATCCAGAAGTGTCATCCGCACGATGAGGATCAATCACGGCAAACGCCGGTGGGACTCCGTGAATGGGATCAATCAAATGGTGATCCACGATAATGAGCTCAATCCCCAACTCTTGGGCACGTTTCGCTGCATCGAAGTTCGTGATCCCGCAATCCACCGTGATTAAAATTTTTACGCCATCGGCGTGAGCTTCATCGACGGCAGCGACGTTGAGGCCATAGCCGTCCTTGAAACGATCTGGCTGCTTGACACTAAAATTGAACTGAAGATCGCGAAAAAACCAGGTGAGCAAGGCCGCGCCCGAAGTTCCGTCCACGTCATAATCGGTGAAGACTCGGATTTTTTCCGGATTCACGGCTATTTGCGATTCAAAAATCCGCTTCGCCGCTTTTTCTAAGTCGAGGATTTTAAAGGGATGAGTCAATTGATCCAGGCGAGGATTCAAAAATACTTTCACTTCTTCGG
>Ga0207083_1024_pt1 | contig 33079 bp, 28 predicted proteins | sample Alteio_BWMinHeat_57_FD_153516 | JGI IMG/M metagenome (GOLD analysis project Ga0207083, IMG submission 153516) | Enriched cells from forest soil in Barre Woods Harvard Forest LTER site, Petersham, Massachusetts, United States -... | ecosystem: Environmental > Terrestrial > Soil > Temperate forest >... | reverse complement strand
TTCTTCACTTCGTTCATTGGATGCATTAGCAGACTTTGATCAAAATTTCTTGTCAAGCTTTGAAGAAAAATTTAAATCAGATAAAGACATTAAAGTCCTCGATCCATCAGAACTTGAATGGATGCAACAAATTTTCGCGGAACGTTGGAGCAAAATTGCTTGGGAACCGAAAAGCACAACAGCTACCCGATTTTTTGGCGAAGATTATACACTAAACCAAAAAGGTGCGAACAGGGTTTGGATATCCTTAGCACGTCAATTGGAAAAAGAATTTGGTAAGAGTTATCTTGAAATATTAATGCCTACCATAAGAAATAAAGTGGAACCAAATGCATTTATTAGAGCAGAGTCGTCCGAATTAGGAGATCTATATATTGGTGATGACCGAGAAACCTGGTATAGCGTGAAGGGGCTTTTAAAACGTATTGAAATGAAACAAAGATTTTCAACCTATAATACATTTAAATATAGCCCACCTCGGTCACTCACCCTACAAGAATTGTTAAGAATCCGTCTTAAGGGACAGGATGACGAAAGTTTTTGGAATTATATGAAAAAAAATATAATTCCGAGCTGGCACCATAATGGAGCTGTTCCTCAGCAAATGTTGTCTCCCTTGATCGAAATACTCGAAATCTATTTTAGTCAAAAAGACTGTGAAGATAAATGGACATTCATTACAAAAAAACTGACTACCTGGTCTAAATTATTATGTGAATGTCCTATCGATGACGTTAATTGCCTTTTTGGTCAAACAATAAAAGTCGGTGATAACAAACTATTTTTGATTGATATTTTATTGGATTTACTTGGTGGAGAAAATGGCAATCTGACTGAGAAATTGATTGAAGTTGTTCGATGGCTATTTAATTACGACGGATCTCTCATTCTTTATCGTGATCAAATTAGAGCGTTGCAGGTTTCAGCAAGCAAAGACATGGTGACTTTACCAGAATCTATTCAAACAAGCAGGGATTTATATTCCGCAGAATTAAAAGGGCTTTATACGGAACTAAACGCCGGTCCTTGGTTTGATATGAACCAATTGGGTGGTTATTTGTCAGAAATGCTTGATGGCAGTCCTGCAAGAATTAAGGTAAAAATATCTAAATTCATGGAGAAAAACCAGGATAAACAATCAATAGACTTTGCTTTTATTCGATTGATAACAAGTTTGTTTGATTGGCGCTGGCAGCAAATAAAGGGGAATATAAGTGATTATACCGGCGAGCAAGGTGAGGGCAATGCTAAATGGATACGTTTAGCGCAATTATTGGCTGGTGCAGGATATATTAGTTCAAATTATTATCAATTTTTAATGCCAACGCTTAAGCATGATAAAGATCCTGTACAATTGGACAGTATTACATCCTACCCATTATCTTATTATTTGTTGTCTCAAGATGAACACGAATTGATTTTGATTCCTAATTGTATCAATCATTTTAAAGCGTCCGGTTATTTTTGCAACTGTAATGCAACACCTCCTATGCCATTAACCAAGATTGAAATAGACCGCCTGCAATATGCCGATCGGCGATACAGAAAATTTATGACAATCGCGTCTTCTGCAAAATTGGATGAGGAACCTGTATCGATCAATACGATAAAAGCTATTTACACATTGGTTGATCAGAGTTTATTCACCATTGGACTTCAATTTGGGCAGGATTATAATGAATTTCAAAGTATCAGTGCTCAAAAAGCCTATCATACCTTCTATAATTTTTTACATACGTTGCCTAAAAATGAAAAAGATAGATTGAATGCTCAACGTATTCTTTTTAATGGTAAATATCTTAGTTTTGAGCAAATCATGGGGAAAATAGGAAAAGGAGAATGTATTGCGGTTTATGGACAATATCTTGTGCAATTGGTCATAGATTATGAGCCGCATAAACTCTTTAAACCCGAGATAGAAGCAAACCTTCCTTTGAGGGAAATGCGGGCCAATTCTTGTCGAAAAGTATATTATGAATATATGGATATTAATGCAGAGGAAGCGACGCGCCGTTTGAAAATTCTATTGCTGTCATTGATGAATTATGATTTTCAGTATCATGACGTCAAGGAAGAGATTATTTTTTGGAATATCGCGAAAAAATTAATAGGAACACCAAAAGAAATTCTACAGACAGTAATTTCCTCGCTAGCATCAAATGATATTAATTATTTCAGATTCAATTATGTAAAAATTTTAGAGACAATGGTGAAACCTGCTTGTACAGGAGGAAAGTTGTCCTCCCCAATCCACCGTTGGTTAATGTCTATTATAGATGGCACTTTGTTTACAGAAAAGCATGCGTGGATTGAACCTACGGTGCTTTCGCAGATTGCATCAGTGTCTGATTTTACGGTATCACAAAAGATTCATGACCTGTTTGAGCAATTTAATGATGATTGTGTAAAAATATATAATCAAGATCAGAACGATTTAAGTAAAGATGTTTTGATCAACTATAAATTTGGTCAATTAATTCACTCTTTGGATGATGGTACACGTAAACTAGTTTTTGCGCTCATCGATAAAATAGACTCAAATGTGCAATTGCCTTTGCTGTTAGGAGCACATTTAATTCATCGTTTGGCAATCATTGGATGTGAGGCTGTACAATGGAAAGAAAAACAAAGTTTTTTTGGTCAATCGCCCTATCCTAAGCTAAAGGAGTTACTAACCCATTATTTGGATAACCAAACGCTTTCTCTATCACAAGCTATTACTATCTTAAATTCTGCTATTGAAAAAATGGATGAATCAATCTGTAATGAAGCAAGTAAATTATCCATGATAAAATATTTGGAAAAATTCACTGGCCCAGGTTTAATCAGTTCTGCAGAATCGGATCAGGAGTTGAAATTGTCTAACGCTAGACATTTCGTGAGTTCTCCACAGAACCCATAAGCGAAATGGCTGATTTAGCGAGAGCCGTGGGTTCTTGTTTTCCCCAATTGAGGATCATGGAGGAGGCTATGCCCGCAATTAATCCCCAAAAAGCAGCACCAATGCCAAATAAAGTGAAGCCAGATGCAGAAATAAGAATGGTGATGAGAGCGGGTTCACGCTGAGCTTCGCTATCCAAAGCAATCTTCAAACTATTGCCAATGGTGCTTAAGAGAGCAAGACCTGCAATCGCCAAGACAAGCTCTTTTGGAAAGGCAAAAAATAACGTCACAACAGTTGCGCCAAATATGCCAATGAAGAACCAACAAATCCCTGCAAAAATCGTTGATTTATAACGTAAGTTTGGGTTAACGTCTGCTTCTTTACTGGAGCAAATAGCAGCAGTCAATGCAGCAAGGGAAATCGAGTAACTGCCAAAAGGGGCTAAGATAAAATTAATGAATCCAGTAAAACTAATGACGGGTGATATGGGTGGATGATATCCAGAAGCATTTAATACGGCAATGCCTGGTATATTTTGTGACGTCATGGTTACGATAAATAGTGGAATCCCTACGCTAATAAGCGTTGCCAGAGAAAAAACAGGGTGTGTGAAAATAGGCGTTGCTAGGGTCATATGCAGATTTTCAATATGAAATAATCCTTGCCCCTCAGCAATCAAAATGCCGACAAGTAATACAAAAAGAATAACATATCTTGGAAAAAAGCGTTTTCCCATCAAGTAACAGATGAGCATTCCGCTGATCAAAAGTAGTTGATCTTGCATTGCAACAAATATATTCATTCCAAAATGAATCAGAATTCCTGCAAGCATGGCTGAGGTTAAGGCGCGTGGAATATGAGCGATGACCTTTTCAAAAAGACCAGTAATACCGGTTAAAATGGTTAGGAATGCTGCAAAAATAAAGGCACCAATAGCTTCTGGCATAGCCACGCCGGAAAGGCTGGTCACTAGAAGAGCTGCTCCTGGGGTTGACCAACCGGTTAAAATGGGTAACCGATAATAGAGTGATAGACTAATACAGGTGATAGCCATACTCATACCTAGTGCAAATAACCAGGAGCTGATTTCTGCAGGTGAAGCACCCGCGGTGGCGGCGGCTTGAAAAACGAGAACCGCCGAGCTAGTAAAACCTACCATTACAGCGACAAAACCGGCGGTCATGTTCGAAAAAGAAAAATAGTTAAGTTTGGACATGACTCCTATTACCCTTAGTTATGTTGCGAATTGGGTGGCTAGTTTAACATAATTATTGTAACGATGGATGCTTACTTGATGAGTGTTTACGGCATGTATCAATGCACACCCTACTGTATCGCGGTGATCGCAATTACGAAACTTACATTGGGATAGGAACGGTCTAAATTCACGATATCCTTTGGCGATTTCTGTAATAGGCATGTGCCATAAACCAAATTCTCGAATGCCTGGTGAATCAATTAATGCTCCGCCCAAAGGCAAATGGTACAAACATGAGCGACTAGTAGTATGCATACCTAAATCGGTACGTGATGAAATAGCGTTCGTTGAAATGTTAGATTCATGAGGTAAAATTTGTGCAATCAGTGAGGATTTTCCCACACCTGATTGTCCCACAAACACACTGATTTGGTGTTCAAGTGCTTTCTCTATGGTTGTGAGATGTTTAGGTTGACATTGACTCGTCAAGACAATCATATATCCCAATGATGCATATTGGTCAAATAATTGTTTTTGGAGTGTCTCACACGGTAGATCTATTTTATTCAAAACAATGCACGCATTTAATTGCAAGTATTCGGCTACGACCAAATAACTGTCCAATAATGACCAGGAAATCTCAGGTTTTGGTGCGATGACAATCATCATTTGAGAAATGTTGGCCGCTACTGGTCTTAATTGTCCCCGTTTGTCTGGGCGCCCAAGAACAGATTTCCTCGGATAGATGCTTATCACGACTCCTTGCGTGTGACCTTCAGATTGCCATACCACGCGGTCCCCCGCCACCAATGTTTCGATTTCCGGACGAATAGAACATAGGGTTCGCTTGCCAGTGAGAGATTCAATCAGGGCATGACGACTAAATCGGGAAATGACCAGTCCATCCGTCATCCGTTCTTCATTATTTTTTTGTCGATACAGAGATTGCTTTTTTTCTATACGCGCAGATTGTCTTTGATTAATTCGTCTTTTACTCATGGGTAAAGAGTATACTATACTCGTAATAATTATAATCTTAGAGTATGAAGGTAATTGTGATCCAATGAAAGTATACTTGGTGGGTGGGGCTGTTCGCGATAAATTATTAAATTATCCTGTTAAGGAACACGATTGGCTTGTGGTAGGCTCAACACCAGAAGAATTGCTATCACAAGGTTACCAACCTGTGGGAAGAGATTTTCCTGTTTTTTTGCACCCAACCACGCGTGAAGAATATGCATTAGCGCGCCTAGAGCGAAAAATTGCACCGGGATACGTGGGTTTCCAATGTGATTTTAGTCCGAAGGTAACCGTAGAAGACGATCTTGCACGCCGCGATTTGACCATCAACGCGATGGCCATGGATGCTGAAGGTCAATTGATTGATCCCTATCATGGACAAAAGGATTTGCACGCTAAAATACTACGCCATGTTTCGCCAGCCTTCATAGAAGATCCCGTTCGAGTGTTACGTGTCGCGCGTTTTGCTGCCCGTTACCATCATTTGGGCTTTAAATTGGCAGATGAAACTCGCGGCTTAATGTATGCCATGGTGAAACGCGGAGAATTAAACCATTTGATTGCCGAACGTGTATGGCAAGAATGGGAACGTAGTTTGCAAGAAAAAAATCCTGAAGTCTTCATCACAACGCTTCGGACATGTGGGGCGTTAAAAGTCGTTTTGCCTGAACTGGATGTGCTGTTTGGCATACCAAATCCACCGCATTATCACCCTGAAGTTGATACCGGTATTCACACTTTGATGGTATTATGTTCAGCATCAAAGTTATCCGAAGATCCGCTTGTGCGTTTTGCGGCGTTGACGCACGATTTAGGTAAAGCATGTACTTCGATCAATACCTGGCCTTCACACCCTGGGCATGAAGAATTGGGAGTGGTTGTGATTCAAGCGTTATGCCAACGTTTGCGTATTCCTTCGGAGTATAAAGATTTTGCAAGCTTGGTTTCACGAATTCATTTACACATTCATCGCATAGAAGAGTTACGGGCAATTACTCTCGTTAAGGTTCTTGAAAAAGCCGATGCTTTTCGACGGAAACGGCGTTTTGAAAAGCTATTGATGGTTTGTAAGGCAGATGCATTGGGCAAAGGGGGGCGTACAGTAGATTATCCCCAAGCTGAGCAATGGAAACACCTTTTGGATGCGTGCGCAAACATTGACGTGCAACATTTAATTGCAGAGGGTTTGCAAGGTGAAAAAATTAAAAAAGGTTTACACGAGCGACGGATTGCCTGTGTGGATGAATTGTTAAATAGTTGGAAAAAAACATGAAAAATAATCAAAACTTGATTTGGATAGATCTCGAGATGACAGGCCTTTTACCAGAAAGTGATGTGATTATCGAGATCGCAACCGTAGTCACGGATCCACACTTAAATATTCTGGCAGAGGGGCCTGTGATGGCCATTCATCGCGAAGAGGCTGTCTTAGCGCTCATGGACGACTGGAATACCCGGCAACACCATCAGTCTGGATTGGTTAAACGTGTACAAGAAAGCAGGGTCTCTGAAGCAGATGCGGAACAACAAACCATCACTTTTTTGAAGCAATACATTGATAAAGGGAAATCTCCTATGTGTGGCAATAGTATATGCCAAGATCGACGCTTTCTATGCAAATACATGCCTGAGCTGGCAGATTATTTTCATTATCGAAATTTAGATGTGAGTACTCTCAAAGAATTAGCATTGCGTTGGCGGCCACCCTTGTTGAATGGTTTTGTCAAACAATCAAAACATTTAGCACTGGATGATATCAAAGATTCTATTGAAGAATTGATGTATTATCGAGAACATTTTATAAATTTAGGGAGCTCGTAATGAATAATATATCTATTTGGCGCCCAGATTGCTGTTAGGTTGCTATGTTCTGATTGAGCAAAAACGCAGGCGTACTTGCCTTGTCCATCGAGTTTTTGCGATTGAAGAACATAGCAAGATGACAACAAGATGGGATGCCAAATGGTTATATTATTCATTTCGAGCTCCCTTCGGCCCAGAGGAAAGAAGTCATGGTTGAACGTGAACCCTTAGTGCTACCCAATGAAGGGTCCAAGCTTTTACTCCACTCGTGTTGCGCACCTTGTTCTGGTGAAGTGATGGAAGCTTTATTGGTTTCTGAGATTGATTTTTCAATTTTTTTCTATAATCCCAATATACATCCTGTACAGGAATATGAAATTAGAAAGCAGGAAAATGTTAAATTTGCTGAAAAACACCATATCCCTTTTATTGATGCGGATTATGACAAAGATAATTGGTTTGAGAGAATCAAAGGCTTGGAATGGGAACCCGAGCGTGGAAAACGATGCACGGCTTGTTTTGACATGCGCTTTGAACGAACAGCGCTTTATGCGCATGAGCATGGGTTTCCTGTGATTTGCAGTTCCTTGGGGATATCGCGCTGGAAAGACATGAATCAAATCAATGAGTCCGGAACTCGAGCCGCAAGTCGTTATCCAAACCTAGAATACTGGACTTACAATTGGCGAAAAAATGGAGGCGCCGAGCGCATGTATCAGATTGCTAAACGAGAAAATTTTTACAAACAAGAATATTGTGGGTGTGTCTATTCTCTACGCGATACCAATGCATGGCGACAAAAAAATAACCGAGATAGAATTAAGATTGGGACCCATTTTTATGAGGAACCGAGTGTAGAAAAGGAATAAGTTGATTTGTAAAATAACCATGTCTGGTTTTTCTTTTTGCGCTCTGTTTCCCTATTCAAGTTCTCAATTCCGGCCATTCTATAATGGCGTATTTGATGTTTTTTAGTATGAGTGTTTACATTAGATTCCTGTAGTATATAATTGATCCATTAGGTTGCGACATATCCCGCGAAAGCCTCACCGCAATGTATCCTTTAAATTGATCATCTCCATGGAAGACTTAAAGTTAATACTACCACCTCATTCCTCTTATAATGTACCAATAAAATATCCCTTCAAAAATAAAAAAAATAGTATCCCATTAAATGATTATCGAATAGACGAAAATAATACTGCGGTCATCATAGGCGGTGGTCCAGGCGGCTTATTGTCTGCATTTGCACTGCACCAAACTCAGCTGTACTCATCCATTTATATCATTGAAAAAAGAGGTTCATATAGTAGGAACACAGCCTTTAATTTGAGACCACAATGTTTTGCTATGTTTAAAAAACTAGGCCTGCTTAACGCTTTTTCAGGCGCATCAAATTTTGTGCCCTCATTACGTTTTCATCAAATGCATCAGAATCAATTAGAGATTTCTGAGGAACAGTTTACTGGATTTGATGAAAACGTCGACTATTCAATGTCTCTAAGCTCACTATTTAAAGGTTATGGATGGCCACATCATGCGGTTAAAATAAATGACTTTGAAAAAAATCTCAGTCAATTGTTGTTTCAAATGGATAACATCTATTTTCTGCATGGGGTAGCAGAAATTATTGATGACAATAGAAGCAACTCATCGATGAAAACGGTTCGATTTAAATCAATTGACCCCATAAACTACCCAAACATTACCATTGAAAATCCTGAGCTGATTGTTATTGCGGAAGGCGCTCGTAGTATCACCAGAGATTCTTTGGTTGGCTCGTATGAAATTTCAACCAGGAAAAGTGAGCATTGGTTTACTGCGTCTGTTTCTTTAGAAGATATTCAAAAAAAAGAAGCCGAAAATAACTTCACTGTGTTAGAAGATCAGCCTGATGGTAAGTTTATTATTGCTGGATGGTTACCAAAACAATCAGAAATGCTAATAAATGGCAACATTATCTCATCTGATGGTAACCCAATAGATTTGGAGAAATATATCAAAGAAAGCGCATATAGAGTTATTCACAGAGAACAACAATATCTCGATATTATGATGCCATCCTCACCGTCAGATTTATCAATCAATAGCTTTAATGATTTCTTGGTTAAATTCCTTCGAGCGAAACAATTTTCATATGGCGATAATCTCGTTTTTATTGGCGATGCAGCGGGAACGGGCTCACCTTTAGGCGGCTATGGTATTACTTTTCTTGGATCGGTATATGTAAACAGCTTGATTGAACTTGCAAGCGAATTACGGAATTTCAGCGACAAAGAAAGCGCTTTAAAAAAATATTGTGAAAAAGTAAACAATATTATTACGTACTGGCAATCGATTTAATTTCCCATTATAACAGCAGTAAAGGTGTGATCTAATGACACAGTTAGCAAAAACATTAACAGAGATTGAAATGCAGGGTATTGATAGCCAATACAATATGGCTGATGGTCATGCTTATCAAGATTTGTCAGTATCGCAATCAGCTATAATAGAAAAATTACCAGAAATATGGAAACAGAGCGCTTCTAAAAAACAACATGATACAGAACGCGATTTTTTATTTCAATTTTCAAAACTAGCAAAAAGCTCATCAATACATACTTATAAACACTTTAGAATTTGTCCAACGGCATCAAACAGTATTGATATTGTTGCTGCCTATTTTAAAGCAACAGGTAAATGCGTTGCTTTAATTGAGCCCACGTTTGATAACTTATTCTTAATTTTGAAAAGAAGAAGCGTGCCACTTGTCTCAGTACCGGAATCTGTCATTTATGAAGGAGATTTAGATACATTGTTACCGTTATGTATTGATGCTTTTTTTTTAGTCAATCCTAATAACCCAACTGGGAAATTGTTAAGCGAGATACGCTTTAAAACCATCGTTCATTGGTGTGCTACACATAAAAAAATGCTCATTTTGGACAGTACTTTTCGGTTTTTTTACCCTCAAAGTTATGATCAATTTCAATTACTCCTGGACTCAGATATATCTTTCATATCCATAGAAGATACGGGGAAGGTTTGGCCCACACAAGATCTAAAAGCGAGTTTGCTTATTTTTTCAGAGGACATTTCTGATCTAATGCATACTATTTATGAAGAAATCTATTTATGTGTGTCTAATTTTCAACTCGAAATATTGATCTCTTTTATGCAGAATACGGAAAATATAGGCTTAGAAACGGCTGTTTGGAGAGAAGTAGAACAGAGACGTTTGGCGTTTAGAAAGACGATAGAATCCAGTATTTTTGAAATTCATAAAAGTGCGACAGAATCCAACATTAGCGTAGAATGGGTAACATTTGATCCTAGGTTAGGTAATGATTTTCAAATGATGTGTGTTTTTAAAAATGAAGGATTGGTGGTTTTACCCGGTCGATTGTTTTACTGGAATTCCAGTAACCATCCAGGACATCAACAATTTATTCGATTTTCACTGTTAAAGCCTCGCGCTCAATTTGATGCGAGCTTAACGTGTATCAGTCAAGCAATCAATGTGGTTCAAGATAGCTTTTTAGAGGTAATGAAATGATGATGGCTGAAAAAATTGTTTATGTAGATGCTTTTACTAATCGTATGTTCAGTGGAAACCCAGCGGCAGTCGTGTTTCTAACGCATCCTAATAAATCGCAATGGATGCAATCCATTGCGGCTGAAACAGGGTTATCTGAAACAGCCTTTATATTGCCAACAAAGGGGAAAGATAATTTTCACATATGGTGGTTTACTCCAACAACGGAAGCCCCCCTTTGTGGTCATGCTACGCTTGCGGCGGCTCACGCGTTATGGGAAACAACACCCGCGGCTGAAATTGCCCCGATTTCTTTTATGAGTTGTAGTGGTGAGCTCATTGCCAGAAAGCATGGAGATTGGATTGAGTTAGACTTTCCTTCAGAGGATGCAGAAAAAATAACGGAAATCCCTTCTATCATACTTGAAGAATTTTCAGAACAATTAGCATTCGTTGGTCTAAATCGCATGGATTTTCTAGTGGAGTTACATGATGATAGCGCCGTTATTAACTACCAACCGAATTTTGATAAACTTGCGCAATTAGGCAGGGGTATTATTATAACGGCACGCAGTAATAACCCGCATTATGATTTTGTTTCACGTGTTTTCGCACCCAGTGAGGGTATTCCAGAGGATCCTGTGACGGGATCGGCCCATTGTTGCTTAGGTCCTTATTGGTCTACCCTTCTTAAAAAAGATCAAATGATAGGATATCAGGCCTCTAAACGCGGAGGTGTAATTAAAGTACATTATAAACACTCAAGGACATTGCTCTATGGGCAAGCTGTCAGTGTTATGGAGGGTCATTTGATCCAGGATTCCTCTTCACCAACGCCAATGAATACGAGTATTTAGTATGACTATGGATTACTATCAAGTACGTTATCCTATTGAATCTATTATTAAAGAGTATTCTCTGCAAGAGTCATCTGAGCCGGCACGTGATTTTACACGATGGCGCAAACCCAAAAAAATTGCTTTACAATTGCAGTCCATTGATAATCAAGCAGATGTAAGGCTATTAAAAGCTTTTCAACAAGTCTGCGATACTATTCCATTTTATAATTCTCTTGAGCCATTAATCCATCATGAAGACATTGATGTAGTCATCGGGTTCGCAGATAACCGAATTCTTACAACGATTAATAATCTAAGGTGGATTCACAGTTATGAAGTTGGTGTAGAAGCGTACACATGTTATGCAAATATTGAGGACTATCATATTTTACTCAGTAACAACCAAGGTCTTGCAGCCAATGATACTGCACAGCACGCAATTACATTCATGTTAATGCTAGCGAGGGGCATGCTTATTTACCGAGAGCAGCAGTTACGGCATCAATGGCCAGATGACGTATTTTCATCCATATCCTCATCTACTCTCAAGAACAAATGCTTGTTGGTGATTGGTCTTGGCAATATTGGTAGTGAAGTAGCGCGTTTGGCGTCTGGGCTAGGAATGACTGTCATTGGCATTGGTCTAAGTCAACGTAGCCAGCACCCTTATGTTAGTCATGTTGGAGGAGTGGCGGAGTTAACTTCCTTTGCGATGAATGCCGATTTTGTTATTAATTGTTTACCCCTTACCAAAAAAACAAAAGCGCTCATTGATAAACAATTTTTCGATGCCGCTAAACCGGGGGCTTGTTACATTAATATTGGTCGAGGAGAAACAACCGTTACCGAGGACCTAATCCATGCTCTGGAGACAGGAAAATTATCGGGTGCTGGACTGGATGTCATCCATCCGGAGCCACTCCCTGCAACACATAAAATGTGGTCGATGGAAAATACGATTATTACTCCTCATGTTGCAGCAGTCTCTGCAGATACTTGGGAGCGGGGAATGGTAATAGCGTTAGAAAATACACAACGTTATATTCGAGGCGATGCATTACTTAATGTGGTGGATATCCAAAAAGGTTACTAATTTACTAAATGAGGATTACTTATGACAATGGAAAACCAGAGACTTCCTTTTAGCATAGCGAGACAAGTCGGCGACTTGATTTTTTTTAGTGGCGCGATTCCCATTAATGAACTGACGAATGAAATTATCAATTCTACTTTAGAGGCAGAAGTGGCTCAAACGATGAAAAATATTAAAACTGATTTAGAAAAGTATGGTTTAAATTTCGATGATATTGTAGATATCACCGTTTTTCTAAAGGATTTATCAGATCTTCAAGAGTTTAATAAATATTACCTGCAATATTTTGATAATAAGTTACCTACCAGAGCATTAGTGGGTGGTGTTGATTTAGTAGGGGGTGTGCGTGTTGAGCTAAAAGTCATCGCACAATGTGTACAGTGATATTTCAGCGATAACTGTAACTTCCCAGGTTGTGGATAAGTTTGTGTTTTATTTAATCAAACAGAACCAACGTCATCCTGAACGCAGTGAAGGATCTCTGAACTTTGGCACAAATTAAGTCAATTTGAGATCCTTCGCTACGCTCAAGATGACGTACCTGGGGAGTTACCGATAACCTAAAATAAAAATCCATCGCCTATTATATTATATTGTATTAGAGTTGAGATACTGAGTGGAGTTCCTTAAAGTGGCCTTGCATATGGCTTAATGATGACTAACAGAAGGTTATCTTATGGGTACACATCATGATCATCGACATTCCCCATCGGAATACAATAGTGCTTTTTTAATCGCCATCATTGCTAATGGTTTATTTGTTCTCTTCCAGATATTTTTTGCTTTTTCTGCAAATTCAACCAGTCTCTTAGCCGATGCTATCCATAATTTTGGTGATGTCATGGGTTTGTTAATGGCTTGGGTGGGGCAGCATTTATTGAAACGTCTCCCGACGGAGCGTTCAACGTATGGAATGAAAAAAACATCGATTTTAGCGGCATTGAGTAATGCTATCTTATTGGTTTTTTCTTGTGGCATTATCTTTACGGAGTCCATGTATAAATTATTTTCTCCTTCAATGGTGAGTGCAGGATCAGTGATGGTCGTTGCAGGATTGGGAGTACTCGTGAATGGTGCAACCGCAGCATTGTTTATTCGTGGCTCCAATGATTTGAACATTCATGGTGCATTTTTGCATTTGATATCCGATGCACTGGTTTCGTTGGGTGTGGTTTTATCAGCTGCTTTGCTTTATTGGACGGGTTGGTTATGGATAGATCCCTTCGTGGGTATCCTCATAGCCATGATCATTCTTAAAGGAACATGGTCACTTCTTACAGACAGTATACGGTTAATGATGGATGGTGTTCCTCGGGGGATTGTAGTGACGAAAGTCCGCTTTCTTTTGAACAACATACAAGGGGTTAAAGGGATCCATGATCTGCATATTTGGGCGCTAAGTACGCAAGAAAATGCCTTATCCGTTCACTTATGGATGCCTAATAATCCGCTCACCGATACTGCAAGAAAGGCGCTTGAACAGCAGTTACGATTGGAGCACAATATTCATCATGTGACAATTCAAGTGGAGCGTGAGCAAGGGCTATGCCAAGATGCCTGCACGCCTTGTTTGTAAAATACTGAGGTTATGCAATTGTCTAATGATTTTGCGTGGCTAACCACAGGCCGTTTTGAAAAGCCTGGCATGCTTCTGGGTGTTCATTTAATTGTTCAAGTAATTTCCCAAGTTCCAAATAAGCGGCTGGCGTCGCGCTGAATTCAATGCTTTTTTCAAAATATGTCTTGGCTTTTCCCCACAGTTGTTGAGACATACTGAGTCGTCCTAAGCATAAAAATAGTGGGGCAGAATGTGCGTGATCCTTCAATAAGGTTTCAGCAAAACTTAATTGACTGTCATTGGCTTTAGTTAACCCATAAATGGTGACCCATTCTTCGCTGAATTGTTTTCGAAGGCATCGACGCAACAAGGCTTCAGCTTTGATATCTTCATGTTGGTGTAATAAATAATGGCTATAGGCGGTCATCAACTCTGGATCATGGATTAATACTTTGGGTAAATCGTTAATTAATTTTTCAAGTGCTAAGGATTGGCTTTGTTTGATGAGATCAAGCATGGATTGAAGATAAGCATGTTTTTGCAAACGCTCAAATTTATCCTCAGTAATGACCTGATTACGTTTTAAAGCGGGCAATAATGTGATTAATTGTGGCCAATCTTTTACTTCTTCGTACAAATGCATGAGCAATTTTAATACATATGGGTGATGAGGGGCCAAGTCTTGAAGATGGCGTAAGGTCGCCAAAGCTTGCTCCCATTGTCGATTGGCTAGTTGTAATTGAGCTTGAGTTAATTCAACGGCAATTTTTGCTTCAGGCATGGACTGCTGTGCTTCACGCAAATAATCATCGCGTAACTTGTTATCCCCCATTTCTTGGGCGGCACGGGCCGCCGTCAAGTAATTGAGCAAAGGTGTATCTGTATCAGGTAATGCGTTGATTAAATGGGTTTTTGCTTCTTGCCAATATCCTTCGCTAAATTCGATTAATCCTTGACGTGTTTTTGCTTGAGCGATTTGCCCACGTCGTTTCGCAAGCCAAAGGCTCCAGGATGTCGGGAGATGAACAATCCAATGCATCAGTAATAAGATGGTATGAAAAAGACAAAAGGCCAGAATGCATAGAATGGTCGCAACCCAAAGGGTGGTTTCAATGGTCCAATGATGATAAGCAATTAAAAGATAACCCGGGTCATCTTTCAATTGCACGCCTAGCCATACGGATGCCAATAGGACAATAAATATAAACAGAGCACGGATCATTGTGCGTGGTCTCCTGGTGCGCTTAACTGTTGTGATTCGTTCGATTCAATCCATTGGTTGAGCAAGGGCAGGGACTGATCGAGCGACAGTTTTTTCGGTGCTAGTTGAACGTGTTGAAACCCTTCTAATTGTTTAACCAAGGCCATGGTGTTTGGTTGTTCGAGGTTAAAGGAATGTTTAATGTTTTTCAGGGCTTGAGCCAATGAAAATTGATAAATGGCTTCATTATTTTGTAGCGCGGCCCACTGCGCCTCTTGGAGATTTAATCGGATCCCTTCACGAATCATGGATTCATAAACCATAGAGGGCGAGGGGATAATATCTGCATCGTGATGACGAATGACCACTAATTGTTCGAGCAAACTGACCGTTTGTTGCAAATGTTTTCTCCACTCCTGACTTGATTCATTATGAGTAGGAGCGGCGCTTGTCTTTTGTGCTAGACCTTCTGAGGTTTTGATAGGCAAATTGACAATTTGATTTTGAGCGGTATCCAATTGACGGAGTAAACCCGCCAAGTCTGGTTTTGGTGTTGCTTCAATTTGTGCCATTTCGTTTGCTATGGCTTGTCTTACTTTAGTAGCGGATTCATCATGGAACTCTGCCAGTAATGTGTCTGCCTGTTGTAACAATGTGTTGGTGGCTTGAAAATCATCGCTCCAATGGGTATTTATTTGTGCTAACTCAAGGTAATAACGGACTTTGAGTAACAACCAATCTTTCGTTTGGTACAAGTTTTGTTGCAACGCAGAGTGTAGGTTTTTATCTAAATGTGTCAATTGGGTTTTTAATGTATCTTGGGATTCATTAATATTGTGGACAGTTTGATCCATTTGCATCTTGGCGGCCATTTGTTGATTTTTCAAAGCAGTCAACTGTGAAATCAATAATTGCATTTGTTTTTTTGAGCCTTGACGTGTTTTGAAGTTTTCATAGGTTGTAACTAGTGCTAAGCCCACCATCACAATCACGATGATCATAGTGAATGTATAAAGATGTTTTTTGCGACGTTTTTTCGGTTGGTGTACGTCATGGGTTGATTTCAGTGACGTTGTTACCTTCTCGGTAGGCTTTTCAGAGAGTGATCTATCAATGTTGGTATCATTCATTTTTGCCATGAGCCAGTCCTTTATTAATGCGCTATCTTTGCATATTATCTGGGTGCGTTTTTGATGTAAAGTTCGAGCGTGTTAAGTAAGTTTTCATAGCGACTTACCAAAATGGTTTTCATACCTATTGTTCGGGCGATTTCAGCTAAACGCTCACTAATCACGATACACGGTTTATTACATAGCCAAGAATGAGCCTCTTGTCCAAATAATGCAAAGATATTTTGCATGGCTTGTTGACTAGTAAACAAGATAATATCCACAAGATTGTGTTTCCATAACGCACCTATTTCTTGCGCATCACAGGTTGGCAATACACGTCGATACACCGACAATGCCATGCTGTTTGCACCCCGTTCAAGCAATGTATTGGCAATAGTCATTTTACCGCCTATACCTTTGATCAACACGAGGGTTTGACCCTCTATGTGTTGAAGTTCTGCCAGTTTTAAAAGGTGTTCACTGTCAGCAACCTCAGGAATCGTATCAACTTGAATGGACCAATCTGCGAGTGCATGAGCGGTAGCAGGACCAATGGCGATCGTTTTAATGGAATGGGGCCATGCTACCCCATGTTTCTTTAACGTAGTAAAAAAAAATTTGACGGCATTTGCACTGATAAAAACACACTGTTGGATACGGGTTAAATCGGGCAATTGTTGTAACCAGGTTTCTTCTGTAGGTTCAATGACCAGGGCAGGTAAAGCGACAGGGATCCCGCCTGCCGTCATGATCTCTTGACTTAATGTTTGATTTTGGCCAGCCGGTCGTGTGTTGAGAATGCGCAGTCCGTTTAATCCAAGAGATTTTTTTTTCATGCTGAAGTGCCGGCTATCAAGGCTTCGGCACCATTGGCTAATAATTCTTGAGCACATTGTTCCGCGAGATGCATTGCTTCTTTCTGAGGACCTTGTTGCCGGTTACTGATCATGATTTTTCCATCAATAGTGGCTACTTTTGCTTGAAGCAATAACGTCCTACCAGCATCGAGGAAGCAATAAACGGCAACGGGGACATGACAGTTACCTCCCAGCAACGCATTTACACATCGCTCAGTGTTTATGCAAATGGCAGACAGGGGATCGTTCAGGGGTGCAATGATTTTTTTTATCTTTTCATCAGCCATTCGACATTCTATTCCCAATGCACCTTGTCCACAGGCAGGAAGCATGATACTGGGCTCAATGACGTGTGTAATGATCTCTTGCATTCCAAGCCGCTCAAGGCCTGCAACAGCGAGTATGATAGCATCGTATTCACCTGACGCTAGTTTACTTAATCGAGTTTGTATATTTCCACGTAAGGATTTCACGTTTAAATCGGGACGAAAGGCCAGCAATTGAGATTGACGTCGAAGGCTCGTTGTCCCAATGGTTACTCCTTGGGGTAAAGCGTCTAAACGCGTGCCCGAAACACTCACTAACGCATCAAAAGGATTATGTCTAGCACATATGGCCGCGATGCCAAGGCCTTCCGGAAATGTTGCAGGAACATCTTTCATCGAATGCACGGCTAAGTCAGCTTGGTGATCAAGCAAGGCTTCTTCTAATTCTTTAACAAACATGCCTTTTCCCCCGGATGCGGATAATGCCTCCTTGAAGAATTTATCACCAGACGTTGTCATGGGAACGAGCTCGATGTGTAATTCTGGCCAATGGTAGAGAAGCTGATCACGCACTTGATTCGCTTGTACCAGAGCGAGAGGGCTTTGACGTGTGGCGATGCGAAGTATGGTAGGTGGCATGAGTATATTTTGTTGGTTTAAGGGAAAGTATAATAGCATTATTTATGCCAATGATCTTTTCTGAATATCTTCAGATGTCCTCTCATTTATTAAGTTAATAATACTCACAATTTGTCAAAAAAAATTACATTTATTTCCCATGAAAGTTCAATTAAGTACTATAATTATGCATATGGAATTCAATTTTATCTCAAGGGGAATATGATGAATATATGTAATGGTAAAGCATCATGGCTTTATGGCGTCATTTTTACCATAAGCTTATTGTTCGGTATAAACACTAATGTGCTTGCCTGGCGTGCCGGTGGCGGTGGTTGGCATGGCGGTGGCGGTGGTTGGCATGGCGGCTATGGTGGTTGGCATGGCGGCTATGGTGGTTGGCATGGTGGCTATGGTGGTTGGCATGGTGGCTATGGTGGTTGGCATGGTGGCTATGGTGGTTATGGATATGGAGGAGGTTGGGGGTATGGGGCTGCAGCTCTAACAGGAGGTCTAATGGGAGCAGCAATAGTCAACTCTTATCATTGCCAATGGGTTACAGGATACCGAAATGGATATCCAATCCGCTATAAAGAATGTTACTAATCTTTTGGTAGGTCTTTGATTTATTCAAATAGAAGCGTTGGGACTGTCCCAACGCTTCTATTATTCACTCAGAATGATTATATTGTGCATCTTCGTCTTTCACACTAGAAATAATCATGCCTTCCGAGTATGATTTTTAGAGAAAATTGTTCTGGACTTATATTATGCGCGTGGGTTTATTTGCCATATTCCTTTTTTTTACAATGACGGTACAAACTGCTGAAGCAGTTAATCAACATGACGCAGGCTTGGTGGCGCAGTCAACGCGTGGTACGGATAAAACAACCGCGCAAACCATCTATGAACAACATTGTTCTGTTTGCCACCAAGAGGGTGTGGCTGGGGCGCCTAAATTTCGTGACCCTTCGGATTGGAAAGCAAGACTCAAAAACCAGACCAGGGATGCACTGACGGCCACAGCTATCAAGGGATTGAATGCCATGCCAGCCAAAGGAACGTGTCAAGAATGCAATGACGCTGAGATTAAAGACGCAATAGAATATATGGTGCCAAAATGATGACTCGACAACATTATCGAACCTTACAAAATCTGTTATTAACTATCTCACTCTTTGTTCTAGGCTTAACCTTTTATTTTCAATACCTGAAAGATCAACAGCCCTGTACACTATGCATGATGCAGCGGTACGCTGCTTTGTCGTTCGCTTTTTTTTGTGTCTTTGGCCAACTTCTCACAACGTTGAAGCGTGTTAGATTTGCAATGGTATTTCAAATTGGATTTGCCCTGGCGGGTTTATTTTTTGCATCTCGCCAAATGTGGTTGCAGTATTTTGTAAATGGCCATCCCCATGCCTGTTTGCCTGATATGAAAGTTTTGATTCATTATTTCCCATGGCAAGACGTATTTACAGCTTTATTTTGGGGGGCAGGAGATTGTTCAGACACAACATGGAAACTATTCGGATTGCCTATGTCTGTTTGGGCAGCCTTCTATTTTTTATTCATGGTTTTAATGAGTGCTTATCTCTATTGGAGACTCGTCCGATCACTGGACGAATTTTCTTCAAAATAGCCATTGAGCCTATGCATGCATAGTAGTGCCCTACTGCCTGAAAAATAAAAAACAGCTGCCAAGTATGGTTTAAAAATTGCCCATATAATCACGCTTTCCTATTTCAATCCCTTGATTTCTCAAAATGGCATAAGCCGTTGTGATGTGGAAGAAAAATTGGGGTAATCCGTAGTGTAGGAGATAGGATTCTCCATTAAATTTTTTCTCTTTCGGTGTTCCGGGACGCGTAATAATTTCACGATCTTCACTGCCATTTATTTGCTCAGGGGTAATACTTGAGATAAATTGCAATGTCTTGGTAATGCGGACTTGTAGTTCGGCAAAGGTTATTTCATTGTCTTCATACACGGGGACCTCTTGACCTGCTAAACGAGCAGTTATTCCTTTGGCAAAGTCAGTTGCAATTTGTACCTGGCGTGTAAAATCAAACATATCTGGAAATAAGCGTGCGTGCAATAAAGTGTCTGGTGTTATTTTAGTGCTTACTGTCCGTTCAGCTTTAATTAATATTGCATTCAACGCGGATAGTAGTTGTTTGAATATAGGGACAGAGGCGTTATACATAGAAATAGTCATGGCTTACTCGTGTGTTTATTTGAAAGTAAGAGCATAACAGATTTTTTTATATCAAGAGAATCTATTTAGAGATTTCAAGTAGCGATGTTACAGCAACGTTTGATTTACTACTTCCTGCGTTACTGAGGATTCATCCGCCGTGACGCAACAAAACATCTACAAAACATAGCTGATGGGCTCTTAGTTCCCAGTTGCCTTGAGATTTATTGAATCATGTACTATGGTTAAAATACAATCAAATCTAGGCTGTGAAATATGAGTATACCCACTCCTGATCCCATTGATCCCGACCATAAAAAAAAGAAAAAAACCAAAGAAGAGGAAGATTATGAAAATTATTTTCAGGAACTTTCTCTTTTTCTTAAGAGGCCTTCTACACAATCCGGAAAGAAACAACAGTTATTCAAGTCGGCACAGGATGTATTAGAAAAAGTCAGCGCAATTGTTGGCGATAATCCACAGAAGTTGAGTGCGACCGATCTTAAAGATTTAAGTCAAATATTAAAGTACACCAAAGACTCATTAATAGATTGTGATGATAGTGAAAAAACTAAAAAACATGTTACAGAACTTGCGGACTTAGGAAAACGGGTAGGTAAAAAAGATTCAAAGAGTTGGAAAACTCTTGAAAAATGTTTATCCATATTTGCTTGTGCTGCTGTAGTTGTTGCAGGAATATTACTATCCTTTCCAACCCATGGTGCTGGTTTGTTGCTTAGTGACATTGCTACTATGGGTTATGATGCTGCGACTAAAAAAATCAATGTAGATGTTACCTCAACTGATCAAAGTGAAAAAAAAGCATTAAGTACTTCCATGAGCCAATTTAAGGAACAGTTAGTTCATCTTAAAAAATCAGAAGAAATGAGAGATGACAAACTAACTCCTCCTCCTAAAGGACCAAGACAGAACTGAATTGCATGATTAATTAATTGAATTGCTTCTTCCATTGCTTTATTTGATATATCACTGCCATCGGCATCCTTGAAAATAGCTCATATATTGACTAATATGATAATATATATGTCAATATATGCAGTTATTTGTCATGGAGATATTGAAATGAAATATTATTGTATCGGAAGTCCAGTTGAATTGGTAAAAACAAGTTTTTCTCCGAGATTTTGGGAGAATTGGCCAGTGATTGGTTCACCCATTGGTAGTCCGGTAAAGGTTACACCAACAATGATGCGTTCTGCATTTCATGCTTCACAGGATCTTACTTTGTGTAAAACGCTTGATGAGGCAAAAAGACTTCGATTGATTCGAATCGAGAATAGTAGCGCAAAAATTAAAACCGATGATGAGAGTATTAATGATGAGAGTGTTAGCAGTTCAGGCTATCCACGGAATGATTATGTTATTTACGAAGTAGATGTAGAGGATAAGTTAGCGAATACGTTACAATTCACCAAGGTCAAAGATCTGGATGTAAGTGACGATAAACTATTAAGAACATTAAGTGCCACTGATTTTCATCATACATTGAAAAAGAAAATTGAGGTATATCAGACAAGTAAAGATACGGATATAGATGATGAAACTTATTCTCCTCTCTTTGAAGTAGAGTTATGTCAGGTTCCAAAATCTGATGTTTCACCCACCTTAGCGCGTTGTTTTTATATTGATTGGGCTGAAGGAACTGCAGTTTCTATAGGTGCTGATAACAAGGTCAGGCCCGAAATTGCCGGCATCGGACAAGACAAAACCAGATCTAGTAGCAGTCCAAAACATTAAGTGTAAACTCAAGGTCTGTTCACAATGGGGCCGTTCCACCCCATAGGTAATCAGACCTTACTGTTCAACTTTTATTTAGTAACGCTATTACCCCTTTTTCCATATATGGTAATGTTGTTGGTCAATATGATCTCTCTGGAACTGCCTCTGGCGATAGAAACATTGATAAGTGAGTTACTTTTTGCTTCTTTCGGGGGCAAGTATTGTGCTCTCTGAACTCTGATAAAATCTTTTGAATAAGTCTACTCATGATTTTTTATTTTTGAGAGAGTTGAGCTAACAAAGGACTGCTTAAATGACTTTCATTACTATCAGAATCAGAAAGTTTATCATCGGATTCTAAGCGATGAAAAAACCGAGAAGATTTATCATATTCAGTGATTAGAAAAGGAAACGCTGAAGGTTTTATCAGGAATCCCACACCCAATATATTCTGCTGAGTATTTTCTAGATCTTCTAACATTATTTTATCTTTTTGTAATTGGAGAAAGTCATTGCAAGCATTTAATATTTGTTTATTGGGTTCGATATGCATTTTAGAATCAAATAATTGAACGAGTATTTTTAATGCATGATCAATTTGTCCAAGTTCAAGGCTTGTAATCTTCTCAGGATTTTTAATGAGTTTTTCAAGCAGTGATTTAATAGAATTGTCATCAGTCTCTGTTGTAAGATAGGATTTTATTTTAGGCAAATGTAATAGTATATCATTTGCTGAAGTTACACACTGTGCCATATGTTTTGATATTGAAAGACGGACACATTGACATTCAATATAATGTTCAGCTTGCTTCCTAACTTCAAAAATCAAAAATGAGGAGACTTCCGGTACGGTTGATTCTAGTAATTTAATTAATTCATCAAGCGTAGAGAGAAGCCTATTTTTATCTTTAGATAAATCTTTAATGTTGGGATCGGTTACACATTTTAAAATAAAATTTTCAGTGGTCATTAATTTTGCCAAACTTGCCTTAACACCTGGTCTCAGTTTGATTAAATCCATCAAATGTGGGTCGCGATTATATACACATAAAGGAGTAACAAGCGGCATTTTTTTATTATCAGGGTGTGTCGCAAAAAAAACATTACATTCCATCATCATCTTTAATATAGACACAATGTGTTTATCTTGTTTGAAGATCGGAATGGAGGAATACGGTCCTTGTAAGCACGATGCTTCTTCCATAAACAAGGTTATTACAGCATAGGAGCGCAGCATATCTTCTATAAGACCTTTATGACGCATGGCCCCCGTTTTGGCACCCGGTTTAACAGGCTTTTTAAATCCATATGCCTCCATATTATCTTTGATTGCAACAATTTCAGTCGTTAAGAATTCACGTAATTTTTTGCCTCCTTTATGCATTTGTGTATTTAAACGAATTTTCCCCATCAATACTTTAGGTTCAAATAACATTAATAAATTAGGAGAGTTTTTTATCGATGCTGGGAAATGCTTGATTTGTTTATCCCTTACCATGGGTTCAAAACCTTCGTATTTTTGGATGCCAACGGCAGGTTTATAGCCATGTGCTAGTGCAGCCTTACGATGATATTCCCGACTAAGAACAGATGCGATAAAAAATATTTGAAAATAGTGGGTGATAGGCTCCATTTTTTCGGTATATTTTTTTTCAAATTCTGGACCATCATCAATTGCAGCGAATTCAATGACTTTCTTTATAGCCGGAGAGAGTGAAGCATATGAAGCTTCTGCGGCTCTTTCTCTCTTTTTCAAGGTTTTCTGTTGCATTTCTCTTCGTACTTCGCTCACTAAAAATTCTAAATGATTTGGATTACAAGTCGATAATTTAGACCTATTTGCTCTATCAATCTCTAGGTCCCATTCTTCTGAATTCATTGTGACTTGTCCGAGCTCTTCTACGGCTTTCGTCAAAACCGAGCAGGACCTTGCCTTGATGAGTGATAAAAATCGTGTGACTTCATCTTGAAAGTCTGAACTAATTCGGCTACTAGCACTCATGACAACTTTACTCGCATGAATTAACATGATGTCTGTCGTTGTATTGATTGTTTCAGCTGCCAATACGCTCACGAGAAGAGTTTCTATTTCATGGCTAGGGGGAATATTACCAGACAGACCTGTTAACTCTGCAATCGTTGACGGATTTAGGTTTCTCATGGACTGGGCGATAACATCTGCTACGGCAGCGGTCCCAACAACACCCAAACCAACCTTTAATATAGCGGTAGCTAATTCTATTCTGGATTCCTTCGTTTGAATATCTGCAATAAATGATTCATTGATTTTATTTACAGTGGCTGCCAAGGAATGCTGAATTGAATCAAATCCACTCACTAAATTAATATGTGTCGTGGACAATTTAGTAGTGGTAATGGGTAAACCAGTCTCTGCATTAACGATAGCCTTTAAATGTATGCTCTCCTCTTCTTTGACCATATCGGATAAAATTAAATCTTTATATTTATTTAATCTTGTGATTTGTGTCCTCAAAAATTTTTTTATCGATCTCATCTCTACTTCATCGATATCTTTGAGAAGCGGAGCTTCTAGGAGCGAACTTAAATACTTCTCTAACTCATTGATATTCGCAAATTGCTCAGATTCAACACCAAAAAGTCTCCCCATTTTTGTATAATCATTGATGCCATAGTACGTTATTTTATTCCGTAAAATATTTACTTTGTGTAAAAGAGAAGACATTTCTTTTTGATGCGCAGTTTTCATTAAAGCCCCATTTGTTTCCAAATAAACTATAAAATATTCAAAATGAATAATAAGAATTCTACATGATAACAAAAAAATATAATAGATCAAATTAAAAACTATTTGTTGAAATATTTTTTTAAAAGAAAGTTTCGTTTAGTGTTCTTTAAGATGATATGAATGATCTAACCATTATTGATTAACTAGAGTTACCAATCATGTAATGACTTATTCTTGTCTGTCTGAGGATAATAGATTGTCGCTATTTATTTTTGATTCTTATCGGTTTTTTCTGCTCTTGGTGTAATAATTAGCAAAGCGGCATCGTAGGTTTGGGCTCCAAGCATGATGGCGTTGATCAGTCGAGCAATACTCACTTTGTAAAAATTATTTTGCGAGATAGGGTTTTCCCGGAAGGGATCAGCAACTACGACACGCCTTTTTTTTTCATCATAACCGCATAAGACAACAAAATGACCACAAGGTAAACCTTGGATATCATCAAAAAATGACTGGCCATCTTGTGTGAATAATTCACGTGAGGTTCGGTACAAATAAGTAGAATTAAGCCCGGTTAGAATAGGGATGTTTTTATTAAAATATTCTTTGAGCATTTGCACATCGATGGTTTTAAAGCGAATGGTTCCCCCCAAGGTTAAAAATTCTTCATACGCTTTGCTGGCTGATGCTAGATTTTTTGATTGTTTAAACTTATCTTGACTTTTTAATTTTGTTAGCAAGATTTCATTTGAAGCTTTGCTATTTTTAAACCAAGTGGGGTCAAAAATCTCTAATTGATTGACATAAATAGTGGAATCAAACCCTCGCATCAAAGCGTGCTTGCCTAAAAGAGGACTGAGCGTTCCTCCTGACAATGAAAGCTCCATGGTATCTATTACTTCATGCAATGGAATGGTTAACCCGTAATAATGATAAATAGCATGTAAACTGGTGGGACCACACGTTTCATCGTTAGGTTGGGTCTTTATGTTTAGATCAATCACATGCTTTCCTTAGAACCTTTCCATATGCTTAATTTATCGGCATACAGTAAATATTCTTTAGATTGATTAGAGTATTAGCTTTGTGTTATCTGTTTCATCCTTTTTATGAGGTAAGCAAGGGAAGCATCGACGAAGTTGATTAAAAAAGCCCAGGTTAGGGGAGGGAGACCGGCTGCTTAAAGATACATCAACCAGGTGTATGAGCTGATCCTCAGGGACTTCAGGTCCTTGAGATTTCTGATCAAGGGCAGACAATTGGCTTATTGAATCGATTTTAGGGGTGTCCAAAGCAAGAAGTCTTGAGTCTGGGTGGGTTGCCACAGTAGTCTCTTTTGTGAGGTAATCAAACCATAAACCTCCAGCATTGGTGTATTCTGCCTCTGTAGGTTGACGGGGAGGTGCGGGTAATCGATTTAACTCGCAAAATTGTTTATCATTCACCAGTTGAAGCTCAATGTATTTGGCTTTTGCGGGATCAAAATCGTCAGCAACGAATGGGCTAGCAATGATCTCTTGAGCAATTTCACCCCCAGCTCCCAAGCCCATCACTTCAAGTGTTTCGGATTTTTCATTCAAGTCTTCAAGCATTAAGCAACACTCTACTAGTCCGTCATCATTTTCTAAACCAAAAGGACCCTCTTGCCAAGTGGAACGTGGTAAGATGTATTTTTTATCAAGTTTTTGAAGAGTCTCTTGCTTGATGGGAAAAACAATGAATTGAATACCACCGGTTTGGGTTTTTTCTAATTTTTCTTCTACACTTAGCCCTTTTCCGAGCGTCACTGCAATAAACTGTCTGACTTTATTGTCCTTGGTTTTAAATCCACTTAACCAAGGTTGCCCAGGGACTATCATGTAATTTTGACCATAACCATTCGGTTCATTATTGATTAATACAGAGCGAGCGTCCCCCGTTTCTTTCTCACCAGTGATGGTATTGATGCCCCCGGCTAAAATCTTAACAGCAACGGGGGTACTATCAAAACTGCTCGAAAAGCTAAACCACATGGCTTCTTTATCACTCATAGGAACAATTTGACTATGATGATGCATGAAAAATTGGAATGAGCCTCCCGCGGGAGGAAGATGATGGGTTTGACTATCGTTACTAACTCGAATGGTTTTCATCAATGTAACGGTAAAATCTGCATGAGTTTCTGGAAATAGGAGCGTGAAATGAGCAGGCATTTGATATCAATCCCTATTGATAAGAATTTGAAGAGAATATCAAAGTCAGTTATGAATAACCAGAAACTTTCCAGTACCATTGGAGTTTTCATTCTTAAATACATTTCGAGGGCTCGCCAACGGCCTTAACCCCTGCTCTTATAATTTAGTGAAAAATGCTGGAATAACCCAATCCTGTTGGGTATCATTGATTTTTTTTTAATCTATCAAAATTCCTCATGAAAGCATTTCATTGCGAAGTTCTTCATACGCACACCCACACTAAAGCACGTGTGACACGAGTGACTACTTCTCATGGGGATTTCATCACGCCGGTGTTTATGCCAGTGGGAACACGCGCCGGTGTCAATAACATGACACCGGCGGAATTAATGGCGGCCGGTAGTCAAATCATTTTAGGTGGGAATACTTATCATATGTTGTGTGCGCCTGGCATGGAAGTGATTAAACAAGCAGGTGGAATGCATTCTTTCATGGGATGGCATGGGCCTATGCTGACTGACAGTGGGGGATTTCAAGTATTCAGTCTCTCGAAAAATAAAGAAATTTGTGTGATCGATGAAGAGGGAGCGCATTTTAGTTTGCCCGGCTCTCATCGATTAATTCATATGACACCGGAAATGTCGTTAGAAACCCAAAAAATCATTGGGGCTGATATCATCATGGCATTTGATCAATGCACGCCCGATCAGTGTTCTCGAGAAGAAGTACAACATATCATGACCCGAACACATCGTTGGCTTCAGCAATCGGTGGATTACCATCAACAACATCCCACCTCCTTTTATGGGGCTTCCCAAGCCTTGTTTGGCATTATTCAGGGAGGTATTTATGAGGATTTACGGCGTGAAAGTGCAGATTTTGTGACATCTATGGATACGGATGGGATAGCCATCGGTGGAGAAACGATAGGTTTTGATATGGCAGCGACCATTGAGGTTATTCGGTGGGTACGTTCGTTCTTGCCAGAGACAAAACCCCGTTATACCATGGGTGTGGGCATGTCTCCACAAGATCTCATCGATGTTGTGGCTGAAGGTATCGATATGTTTGATTGCGTAGCACCCACTCGAAATGCTAGACATGGAGCATTGTATTGTGGTGAAGTTGTTGATGAGGGAGGATGGTTATCATTCTGTAGTGAGCATGAGAATGCTCGTATTCAAATAAAAAAAGCCAGTTATGCGCATGATCTTTCACCGATAATGGATAGTTGTAACTGTTACACCTGCGCGCATTTTTCACGTGCCTTTTTGCATCAATTGTTTAAACAAAAGTCAAATTCATACACCGCGCTGGCTAGCATCCATAATGTTCATGTATTACATGACGTATGTGCTAAAATGCGCAAAAAAATAATTGGATAACTAGGAGACAAGATGATTTTAATTAAAACATCGAAAGGTGATATTCGATTGGCCTTAGACGAGGCAGGTACTCCCGATACCTGTGCAAATTTTCTCAATTATGTGCGAAAAGGGTTTTATAACGATACTATCTTTCATCGTGTGATTGATGGTTTTATGATCCAAGGAGGGGGGTTAACTGTGGATATGGAAACAAAAACCACCGATCTTCCCATTAAAAATGAAGCAAAAGCAGGCAAGTTAAATAAGCGAGGTACGGTGGCCATGGCTCGCACCATGGATCCTCACTCAGCAACCAGCCAATTTTTTATCAATGTTGCTGATAACGGATTTCTTAATTATGCTGGTGATCACGCACAAAGTTATGGCTATTGTGTTTTTGCTGAAGTGGTTGAGGGCATGGATGTGGTGGATCTGATCGCAAAAGTAAAAACAGGGCAACGCATGGGCCATGGTGATGTTCCGTTGGAGACGATAGTGATTGACGAGATCATTGAAGTATAGACAACATTGAGTTTAGATAGGCAATTTGGCATATGGGTGAGTTTTTTCATTAGGGGAATGTTATGGCTACACGAAGAAAATCAGTTTTCACCTCCTCGGCTGTTTTGTTTCAGTCTTTACCACAGAGCCTCATGGCTTTGGAACAAACCACCCTAGAAAAGATCCTGATGGAAATTCCTCCCTATGCGACCATCTTATCTAAATTGCAAGCACAAGGGTTATTTGTTGATAAACACCCTGTTGATTACACTATCCAACAATTTTTAGAAGATTACGTTAATCAATCTAAATCAGCGCTTCAATGTTCATCGTTTCAATTACTCATAAAACCATTACCGTATGACGCATTGGTTAAAAAAATCCTTGTGGAGGATGAAGGGTATCCAGAAGAATTTTCATCGTATGCTTTATTTAGTCGAGTGGATTGTTATATCGATGTGCTTTGTGATGTATTGTGTAATCAATTAGCCCAAAAACCGTATGAAAAATTAAGTGATCGAGAAAATGTAACGGAACAGGAGCATGGTTTACAAGCAGGAAAAATTGCTTATCTTTTAGGTATGAGTTTGGATGATATTTTAGCGCTCCTATTCCATGACATTGCTCGTCCTTCTGTTGATGATCCTAAATATGCGGATGTGCATCATGCAACGGAGGGAGGTATCATTTTATCACCCTTAGGGTTGTCGATCGATTATTCCAGCTCTCATGCATTTGCTAAATATATATTGCATACATTTTCTCCCTCTTATCGAGAATTAATCAGTTCTACATCACTGCGGACTCTTACTGTTCAAGCAAAGGATTGGTCTGCACAGTTAGATGCGCTCAACAGGCTTGATGGAAAGAAATTGGCTGTCGCTACTTTTAAAATCGCATTAATGCGAGCGATTGATGATCAAAGCAAGGGGCCCACGTTAGAATTAACTAAACGATTAGAAGGCAATAAGCCTGATTACTTCAGTGATGAATTGATACACGCAATGCTGCATAAACAAATGGCAAAACACCTCACGCAATTAATAAAAACAAGTGTAAATAGGGATGAAACAATTACTCTGTTTGAAGCAAAACTGGATACGGCAATATCGTTACTGTTACGTGCAAAAGAATATTCGCTTCATCCAGACATGTATGACAGTTATCAGCAAGTCATTGACCCACTCATGGGTAAGCCTGCAGTCGTTTAAATTATCAATGTCTAATTTTAAACATGCAAGGTTTTACATGAAGTATAATTGACATGAATCGTATCAATAAGATAAAGTGTCGCCTAGTTAATACACATGTTGCCCTAACATTAAGTTTATGGGTGACATCAGATCTTCTTTGTTATGTTCTAAACTCACGCTATAACAATCGAAACTAAATAGAGCATCATGATGCGTTCTGATCGAAGTTCACAATATGTACACCATGAATATAGAAAATTGTTATAAATGTTTGATTGAGTAGTGATCATGAGTAGAAAAGGTAATGCTGGGACAAAGCGACAGCCTGGTTTTTTACCTTAAACAAGTGCAGGGGGAAAGAAATATTATCAAATAGGATCAGAGGCATTTCAGTTCTGGGAAAAATAAAGAAGTTGCTAGCTACCAATATGTTTTACTCGGACCATGTCAACCCTATCTGCTTGAAATAGAAAAATAATTAAAGAAAAACAGGGGCCATAACTATGATATATGATTTAACTACAGAAATTACTCCTAATTTAGTCACTTTTCCTGGGGATCCGCAATATTCAGTAGAAGAAGTAAGCTCCTTGACAGAGGGGAAAAAATTTAACTTATATCATATGCATCTTGGAAACCACACTGGGACTCATGTTGACTTCCCTGCCCACACTATAAAAGAAGGAAAAACAAGTAGCGATTTTCCAATCGAATATCTCACTGGACCAGGATTAATTATTAAAGTGCCGTCTGAAGAAAAATCTATTACAAAGGAATTTATATCTAAACAACCAATCATGAGAAATGACATAGTTTTTTTTAAAACTGCAAACTCTAAAAAATCTAAACAGGAAGCATTCACAGATCAATATGTATATATCGAACCAGCGGCGGCGGCGGAGCTTTTTCAACGAAATGTCAAAGCAGTTGGGATTGATTATATTAGCGTTGATCGTTATGACGATGAGGATTTAACTGTTCACAATACTTTATTATCCAGAGAGGTTTTAATTGTCGAGGGTCTTGACCTTAGCGAAATTCCAGAAGGGAGATATGAAATTTTCATTATGCCTTTAAAAATACCAAACATGGATGGTCTACCTGCCAGAATATGGGCTAGAACATGCTCAATGTAAATATCAAAAATAAGGTTTTATCAATACAATTTGCTGCTATCCTTCTAATTTGGATCTCTTGTAGCTGTGTTTATTTCGCATTAGGTAATTCTAATCAGAGAAACCTTGCAGGCTATGTTGTCTTGGTAGGTCAAGTTGGGATGGATATTCTTATCTCCATACTGTCATTTAAACTATATAAAATAACCGATAAGCACAAACTAAAACTCATTTATTTGATGTTTTTTCTTTCCGCAATCGCTGCAATGGTTGCAGATGGTGTTTACCACATTGCCATGAATATATTGGATGTGGACTACTTCGATAAAGTCAATTCATTTTTTGAAATCCCATTCATCTTTTTTTTGTTGTTCCAAGTAGTGGCATGGTTAAGAATATTTTTTACTGATTATGAAGCAAAAAATAGAAAAAAATACCATTACCTACCTTATTTAACCGTATCAAATTTTATTTTTTTTACATTTGTCTACATTATTCCCTGGAAAATTCATTATTTATCGAGGTTAGGAATGTATCAATTAGTTGATACTTTTCTGGAGGTGGTTGGTTTTGCTCTTTCTGCTATTTGTCTAGCTCGATCAAAAGATAATCCTGTTCGTTTTTTATCATTTGGATACCTTTTTATTATCTCATCCGATCTTTTAATTCGTTATGAAGTTATCTCTGGCGTTACACCCTTTTTAAGTGCATTTGAATCGACATGGATTTTTGGCCAATTGCTGATGTCTACTGGTTTTTATTATCTTCAATGTTGTGAAATACAATTATTACCACTGAATAGCTTGCAGTCTCATATGGCCATATGGCTTCTAAACATTCTCTCATTATTTGTGGTTTTATTCTTAATGGCGAGTTATTTTTTACCATATAAAGAAGTATCTAATTGTTTATTATTGGTTATTATTCCTAGTACACTCTTTGTTATCATTTTCAGTAAATATTTCGCTTCTAAGATTTTATCTCCCCTTGGTAAACTAGAATCGATAATTAAAGAATTTCTTAGTGGTGAATCATCAAAATACTCAAACACACTTAGCCGTTCGCCTACTACCATAGATGACTTTATTTTAGTGGAAAAATTTGTATATGGAGCTTTAGATCTATATAAAAAAAATCATTCTATTGAAATTGAATATGCAAAAATAGCTACCCAAGTCGCACACGATATTAGATCGCCGATGATGGCGCTAAACAATTATTTCAAAGAATCAATTAAATTAGAGAAAAGCGAATATAAAATCGTAGAATCGTCACTTAATAGAATCAACGAAATTGCTAATAATCTCCTTCTACAATATAAGAGAGCAAACGTTTTTCCTCAAAAAAACAGCAAAAATACAGATCTCATTGTCGATTTTTTACAGCCGCTTATTGAAGAAAAAAAATTACAATTCAAGAATAGCCGAGTTGAAATAAAAGTATCCATTGATAGCTTAGCTGAGAATGCTTGTGTGGTATTTAGCCCTGAATCTTTTAGAAGAACTGTATCCAATTTAATTAACAATGCTATTGAGTCTATAGAAGATGTTGGTGTGGTAACCATTTCTTTGCAAAGAAATATAGAGTGTCTTATCCTTGAAATACAAGATAACGGTTGCGGAATACCGAACAATATTTTAAAAAAAATAGTAGAGGGTGACAGGATACAAAACCTAAATGGAAATGGTCTTGGATTATCGCATGCACTGAAGAGTATCAAAGAATGGGGTGCGAATTATGAAATTGAGACTAAAATAGATTATGGGACCAAATTCAGAATTATATTTCCTCTCCAAGATACTTCCATATGGCGTCAGAGGGATCTGACTCTATATGATAGTTTAAATCCAGATCTAATATTAATCGATGATAAAAAATTAGTGACTGATACATGGATGATTGAAAGCAAAAAACATGGGAAGAATATTGTTACATTTAATAATAAAAACGCATTAATGGAATGCATTGAACGATATGAAAAGAGCACGCCTATTTATTTGGATTTAAACTTAGATAATGATAACGGCAATGATGTAGCTGAAGAGCTCCATATCTTGGGTTACAGAAATCTCTATCTCACAACAGGATATGACGCAAGCAAAATAGTTAAATCCCCATGGAT
>Ga0207083_1023_pt1 | contig 33394 bp, 29 predicted proteins | sample Alteio_BWMinHeat_57_FD_153516 | JGI IMG/M metagenome (GOLD analysis project Ga0207083, IMG submission 153516) | Enriched cells from forest soil in Barre Woods Harvard Forest LTER site, Petersham, Massachusetts, United States -... | ecosystem: Environmental > Terrestrial > Soil > Temperate forest >... | reverse complement strand
AATTGTCATCCTGCAAACAAAAACGCACACTCGAGGCTGGCGTCCGAACGCATTTTTGAACCGCCCGCCCGCTCCCAAAAAATTCGAAGATATGCCCGTAAATATTTGCGATCATGTAAGTTCATTTCACGCGCCTCACTTGAAACTGTAAAATCTGTCGGAAAACTTTGCAGACTTTCCGTTTCATCGCATCACCGTCAATCTATGCGGCGTCTCTAAGTGGAAATGTCCATGGTTATTAACCCGTTAATCATAAGTGGCAAACAGTCAGCGCAACATATTCTGACCGCCATGATTTAAAACTGGCCCCGAACATGCTTTAGGTGTTTCGAAGAGGAGATTTTGGTTATTTGATTTTATGTCTCAGTCATTGACCAATCCAGGAACAATTCGACGATGCTCCCGTAAAGGCCTCAGTACGCCCAGGGGATGTGGATATTCACGTCTCGAAAGATATGATTCGACAGCCCCAAGTTGTCGTATCAGCCATCGGCGGGACCAGTTTTTCGCATCTGGGTTTCCCCTTCGGTTCCATCCGGTTTCAGGCCGTTCAACTGGCTTGCCTCCCTGAAAAATATGAATCTAGTACATTACGGGGATACCGGATTGATCCTCCTGTCACTCGCAATTTGCCTGCTGGGGGCGTGGGCAGCCCGCGCATCCATGGGGCGTTTCAAAATGCGGGACCTTAATCTCGCGTCAAAAGTTGTGCTCCCCCTGGTCGAGGAAGAACGTCGTCCATCGCCTGATACGTCGTTCAGGCGGCGTCCGTTCGCTCCCAAGAAACGATCAAAGCCGCTGCGCGTTGAGTTGCAGGACTACGGTAAAGCGGCCGCTCAGGTCAAAAACTATTCCAGCGAAACATTGGCCAATGTTTTATCAATTACCGCAATCGTGGGAGATTTCGCGATGATTGTTTTTGGATTTGTGGAGGCGGTTCTGTTGTGCCAGGGCAATTGGATTCGCTCCATTATTGCCGATGCACCCATGTCTTCTATAGCTCAAAATTACAAGCTGATCCTTTCGGGGTCCATCATCGTATTTTGGGGATTGGCGGGCAAAGGAATGTACCGCACCAGAAACTTGCTCTCGCCATCGAAGCATTGGCCCAAATTCATTGAACCCCTGTTTCTCTGCCTGGTGGCGTTTATCATTTTTGACTTCGCGGTGAAGACAAATCCCCAAATCCCCTGGTTCTTTTTTGTTTGTGCGATGCTCTCGGTCTTTTTGAACATTTGCATCTGGCACATGCTTTTGAGCCAGGTCGTCCGGCGTACAGCCGTGCTGAACCGCTTGCGCCGCCGGTTGGTGGTCATTGGCGGTGGTTCCCAGACAATGCAAATTCAAAAGGCGCTGGAAACGCATTCCGACCTGGAATTTGTCGGCTGGGTCCAGGCCATCCGGACGAATCATGTTGCGGCCCTTGAGAGGTTTCGCCTAGGTCCGCTGCATGAATTGCCCGACATTTTGCAAAAAAATGGGGCCGACGTCGTGGTGCTGACAGAGTGTGAAAGTTTGCAGCGCGAAGGCGTGCTTGCAGTGGCCAAGGCTTGTGAAAATGAGCATGTGCAATTCAAGATGGTGCCGCATTTCTTTGACATCATGATTTCTGGTCTGCGTCCCGACCGGATTGGTGAAATTCAATTGCTGGGCGTTGATTTATTGCCTTTGAGCGGTTACCGGAACTGCTTTTTGAAGAGAACTACCGATATTATCGGCGCATTGGTTGGTCTGGCGCTGGCAGCCCCATTGATTCTGGTATTTGGCGCCATGGTTTATTTGGAGTCACCGGGTCCAATTCTCTTCAAGCAGATCCGGCAGGGGCGTAACGGAAAGTTGTTTTACATTCTGAAGATTCGGAGCATGCACATGAATGCCGAAGCGAATGGAAGGCCCCGGTGGGCGCAGCCAAACGACGCGCGGCGCCTCCGTATTGGCGCGTTCATCCGAAAATGGAATATTGATGAAGTACCCCAGTTTTGGAATGTTTTTACCGGAGAAATGAGCCTGGTGGGTCCACGACCCGAGCGGCCTGAATTGATTGCCCGGTTTAAATCTAAGTTCCCGCATTATCAGGCCCGGCACAAATGCCGGCCGGGAATGACGGGCTGGGCGCAGGTGAACGGCTGGCGTGGCGACACCGACCTGGAGGAACGAATCCGGCACGATATCTGGTATCTTGAAAACTGGAATGTCTGGCTGGATTTTCAAATCATGGTGCAGACATTCTTTCGGAGGAAAAATGCCTACTAGATTTAAAAAAGAGCCCGGTGCCCAAGTCCGGCGGCGGGCTTGTCACATCGGAACGGCCTTAACCTCGGCAGTCACAAGCCGGTAAAACCAAGAGATATGGAAAACGATACGCCAGTGCAAACGTCGCGCACTCCATTTGCCGCCCGTTTCTTCAATCAGTTCAACCATTTCAAGAAGCTTTTGTTTAGATACTGGTGGATACCGCTGCTGGCCATTGGAATAAGCTTGGGAATCCAGATGTTTTTGCTCAAACGCGTCCAGCCGGCTTTTGTCTCCGTGGGAAGAATGATCGTGAACGTGAAGTTGTCTCTTCCCAATGCCAATGTTTACTCCGAGGAGTTTAACAATTTTTTTGGCACCCAGGTGGCGTTGATGCAGATTCGTTCCGTGGTGGATCGCGTGAACAACCACCTGCAATCCGCGAAGCCCGAACTTCACCGGGTGCCCGTCAGCATTGACGTGACGCTTTCTCCCAAGACCAGCATTTTTAACCTGCAGGCCGCCGGCGCAGATCCGGTGTATGTTCAGGCGTATTTGCAGGAAACCATGGATGAATATATCAAATTAAAAAAGGACCTGCTTTCCAACGCCACCACCGCCACCCAGTCCACCATGCAGGAAGAGTTGAAACAAATGGCTGCGGAACTTGAAACGAGCAAGCAGGATTTGATCAATTACCAGGCCAGCAACAGCGTCGTCCTCCTCCAGCCGGCCGGCGGCAACAGCGCAGCCGAGCGGCTGGCTGCCCTGACCCGGCAACTGGCGGAAGACCAGTCTGAATTGCAACTGGAACAAACACTTACCTTGGACCAGAATCTGGAGCGAATCCAGGGTGTTGCCGCCGGGCCGGTTGCCGGACTGCAAACCAACGCCATTTCGCGTCTTAATACGGACAATGCCCCAACGGGGAATGTTCCGGTGCAACTCTCCACGCCCGCGAATCTCGGAGGATTCGAGCAATCCTATCTGGACGCCAAGCAACAGATATTGCTGTTGAAAGTCCATCGTAAAGAATTGGAAAACGCCGCCATGATGAATACTGCCCCAGAAATGGTGGCGTTGGACAAGGAGATCGCGCACCAGCAAAACCTGATGGAATTTTACCAGGAGCAAAGCGGGGAGAGTTTAAAAAATCGACAACATACCCTTGAGCTAAAAATTGCCGACCTGCAACGGCAGGTCAGTGAATGGGAACCCAAGGCGGTGGATGTGAGCAAGAAACTTTCGGACTATGAAGCGTTGAAGGAGAATCATCAGCGGTTGCAAAACATATACGATCAAATGCAGGCCAACCTGCAAACTCTGGACGTAAACAAAGGGATTGGGCAGGAAAGCGTGACCGTTCTTGAACCCGCCGGCGTGGCCGACCCCGTCCCATTACAAACGCGGAAACACCTGATCATGGCGGGCTTGATAGGTTTCGTCCTGGGAATTGGCATCCTCGTCTTTTTGAGCCAGCTCGATGACCGCCCCACTTCCTTCGCCGAGCTACAGCGGCTTTTCGATCTGCCCGTATTGGGACAAATACCCCGTTTGATGCCGGCAGATAGCACATCTGAAGTGCCGATCTTGCAGTTGGAGGATGATCGCCACGCCCTGATCGAAACCTATCGGAGCCTTAGGTCCGCCTTCCTGTACAAGGACATTTTGAAAAACCAGCCGATCGCCTTGCCGAAAAGCGTGGTCATAACCAGCGCTTGTCCAAACGACGGCAAGACCATGACCTCCGTCAACTTTGCCATTACCTTGGCCCAGGCCGGTGCGAGCGTGTTGTTGGTGGATGCCGATCTCCGCCGCGGCGCACTGGACCGTCTTTTCACGGTGGCGGCAAAACCTGGCCTGGCCGGCGTGCTGGCCAGGCAATGCCCCTGGGAAACAGCAGTGGTCCAGACTCATATCCCCAATCTCCATTTGTTGCCCCGCGGCGCCATGCCGCGCCATACACAAAACTTGTTTGCGGCATCCGACAAGTTTCTTGCGGAGATAGCCGGACATTACGACTACTGTGTTTTTGACACAGCGCCCGTCATGGTGGCCGATGATGTCTTGAGTCTGGCCCCGAACGCGGATAGCGCCGTGATGGTGATCCGTGCCGGATTTACCTCTGCGCGTGTCGCGCATGTCGCTTTGGACTTGCTCCGACAGCGCCATGTCAACGTGATCGGTTTAGTGTTTAATGCCGTGGATCCCAAATCGAGCAGCTATAATTATTCACAATACCAGGAATATTACCCGCAACCAGAGGTAGAGGAGACTGCCTAGATTTCCAATAAAAATTACCCTTGGGGCAAATTGTCGCCGCAGTCAATTTGCTATGTTTCTGCAACGTCTCTGATATATCATCAGCGAACACAAACTAAATCCCAATAAAGAAGCGGTTGACGCCACTTCCGGCACTTGCGCATTGGCCCCGGAAACGGCAAAAATATCATCCACATAGTTCCAATCGGCTGGCGCATTGGCCGCCAAATCCTCAAAACCAACGTAAGTCGTGTTTGCCAGCCCCTCGTAGTTGTTAAGCATGTAGGCATGCACCTGGCCATCTGCATTACGGCTGCCGTCCCCCGAATACCAGGTGTTGCCGGTATTGAAGACGGCGAGGGCAAATTCGATTTCCGTTCCGGCTGCGAAGCTGCCTAAATCATAAGTAGTCCCTTTGGCAGCGCCATGATTGTCAAAAATGAATCCGAGACCATTGGGGGGCGAAGCGACAAAAACAATGTCGTGAAAAATCGCTGTCGTAGGTCCTAAAAAGGTCAACGTGACGTCGCCGCCGCTCGCCAAGAGCGTCTGACCCGTTAACAGGGGGTTGCCGCCATTCGGCGAATCATAATAGGGTCCGTTTGGATCAACTGGAATGGCTTGCGTGGAAATGCCCGACGCCCCAAAACCCATCATGACGTATAGTGCATACGGCTTAAGTTTCATAAAGTTCAGGCTCCTTGGTTTGTTTGGCTGCACAGTTGTAAGCGAAAACTATACCAAAGCCGGCTCCCCAATAATGATTTTCTCAAACGACTGATTGTTAAACGGTTGGGTATCTTATAACCAGCCAGGGAACCCGATCAACAAAGCGTGAAAAGTGTGGGATTTTTCCAATTTTGCTTAAATTTAGCCACCCGACTATTGGAATTAGCAAGATGTGACGGTCGGTACGCATGCGCAGCTAAATTCACCGCCGGTATTGACCAATCTCGACCGTTCGGCCCACCCTCTCAGGACACGACAGGTGCATTTTGCATCGATATACCACATCAGCCTAATGTGCTTTGAGAAGTATTTTAAAACTTGGAGGCGAGGGTCGGAATCGAGCAGGCCTCTCAATTGTCCAAAACCTCGCCTAAACCATTCGGCAGCGGTAACTTCTATAAATGCTGCACTGACAAAGAGATTAGCAGTGTCGAGCGGTTGAATCAAGCGAACATTTCTCAGCAAGCTCCTACAATTCTCTGCTGTTCCGAACACTTCTGGTGCCCATTTTGGTGCCCGTTTCTGCGTGATGCACGCATCAATCAATTGCATGCTGAATCTGAAGGCAAAGCCCCTGGTGCGGGGTTTGGAGACGGCGCAAGTCAACAAACGACAAACGCGGTTGAGTCATGGACTCAACCGCCTTTTTTGCGTCGGCTGCTCTTTTTGTTGAATCTACAAGCACTTCGTCTGAACCTGTTTAGATGGACATCCCGCCCGAAACCTCGATGCGCTGGGCATTGACCCAGCGATTGTTCTCGGACAGCAGCGAAGCGATCATCGGGCCGATATCGTCGGGCAGGCCGGCACGCCCCAGCGCGGTCAGATCGGCGACACGCTTGTTCAGTTCGGGATTGTCCCGCACCATGCCGCCGCTGAAATCAGTGGCGATAGCGCCCGGAGCGACGACATTGACAGTGATCCTGCGCGGCCCCAATTCCTTGGCCATATATTTGGTCAGCACTTCGATGGCCCCCTTCATTGAACCATAAGGAGCGCTGCCGGGCATGATGATGCGGGTGAGGCCCGACGATATGTTTACGATCCGTCCGCCATCGTTAATGAGCGGCAGCAGCTTCTGCGTCAGAAAGAAGACGCCCTTGAAGTGGACATTGTAGAGCGCGTCCAGCTCTGCTTCTGTGGTTTTCTCGATGCTGTTGTGGTGCGCGATGCCCGCATTATTTACGAGATAGTCGAAACGCCCGGTCCCCAGACTGCCAAGCGCCTGCCGCAAGCGGTTCACGAAATCGTCGAAGGCACCGACGTTGCCGGTGTCGAGCTGGATGGCAACAGCCTTCCGGCCGAGCGCGGCGATTTCGGCCACCGCCGAGTCCGCTTCTTTTTTGTTTGAGCGATAGGTGAAAATGACATCGGTGCCATTGCGGGCGAGATTGACGGCTGTATTGCGTCCCAAGCCGCGGCTGCCTCCGGTGATCAGGGCGATTTTATTGGTCTGTTTCATATTAGTCCTTTCGTGTTGTTGGTTAAACTTTTCAACAAATGCTTTCGCATTCAATTGACATGATCATTTTTAGTTCAACCCCGCAATTTCTTCAATACACGGAACTCTAAAATGATTGCCTAATTATATTTACAATAGCGTAATACTTCCATTTGAAGCATGAACCATTGCCTATTATTATAGATTCATGGATTTAAAATCGTCCAAATCGCGGCTCGTTTCGCTTCTGACCGAGTTGGTGCAGGGCGAAGGCAGCAGACCTTCACGCTTGCCAGAAGTGAAATTCATGCGAACGACCCGCCACATTCCTCGCGCCCCCATTGCTTATGAGCCGGGCATTTTCATCGTCGCGCAAGGCCGCAAGACCGGATATTGGGGCGCAAAAAAAATTGTCTTTGACCCCAGCAATTATCTCGTGGTGTCTGCGCCGGTGCCCTTCGAGTGTGAAACCGAGGGCAACCCGGAAAAGCCGTTGCTCGCCGTGAAAATCGGCGTGACCCCGGCTGCGGTCACTGAGTTGCTCATGCAGATGGAACAATTGCAGCCGGCGAACGGTTCGCAACCAGAAATCATGGAAGCCACGGCCTTGGATGACGCCTTGAGCGGCGCGGCCATCCGGCTGCTGGAAAGTTTGCGTTCCGACGATGACGTACGCATTCTCGGCCCGCAAATCGTTCGCGAAATCATTTATCACGTGTTGCGCGGAAAACTGGGGCGCAATCTCCGCGCTCTCGCCGCGCCCGACAGCCATTTCGGCCAGATCAGCCGTATCCTAAACCGCCTGCACACTGACTACGCCCGTGACTATGACATCGCCACGCTGGCGCGCGACGCGGGCATGAGCATTGCCGCCTTTCATACCCGTTTCAAGGCGATCACCTCATCACCACCCTTGCAATATTTGAAAAACATCCGGCTGCACAAGGCGCGGATGTTGATGGTCAATGAAGGCATCAATGCCAGCGGAGCGGCGCTGAAAGTCGGTTATGAAAGCGCGTCCCAATTCAGCCGTGAATTCAAGCGCCTGTTTGGCAACAGCCCGGCGGCCGAGGCGGCTGGATTGCGCAACCTTTTTGTTCAGGTGTAATGATTCCCAAGGGAGCCATCGAGGATTAAAAATAGAAGAAAGGAAAGTTTTATGTGTAATAGTCGTGGCTGCGCGTGTGAGATCGACCACTGCGTTTAATGCGACAACACAAGCATCCGTTGTCGGCTTTTGCGCCGGCTTGGGTTAACGCATCATAACGTCCTTGATGATGCATAATATCCAGTGGGAAATCAGCTTTCAGTTACGAACATCCGGAAAAACCGACCACCAAACCACCGCGGTTCACTTGTGGTGAGTGCGTGAGAAGTGTTTCCAAAAATCGGATTCTTTCCATCTGCCCTCAAGTTCGTATTGTGCCGATAAGCTTTTGGAGTAATCAGCAAATTCCTGCCGATATCGGCTGTAGTATTCAAGCCCATCGGTCTCAAGAACTTTAAGAGCGAGCTGCGAATCACGAAGTGCCTTTGCAATACCAGCGGACGCCAGTGGTTGAACGGTCATCGCAGCATCACCGACCGCAAACCAACCCGGCCCCGCACAAGGGGCTAAAATAGATGACCCGCATACGAGTACACGAGGCGCTGAATGATTGGTTATTGAAATCATTCGCCGCATTTCTTGTGTTTCAACAAAGAACGTTTCAAAAGTGCGCCCAGCGTTCCGGAATAAATTTGGGAGTGAATAGAAAGCTAACGTAGTTTTGTTTCCGTCCGAGCACAGATTCCACCACCCGTTTGAAGTCGCTTCAGTCCAAGTCCCTACCTTTTTGAAATCGACGATAGACACGGACATGCAACACAGTTTATCCAGGTTTATTCGCCGCGCACCCAACAAGCGCCCGACTGCGCCTCTCCGCCCAGTTGCATCACATATATTTTTTGCCTCAATTGAGCGGACTACGCCTTCATGGTCGCGATAGGAGGCTGTCCACATGCCGTCGCCGCGGGCCAAAGTCAAAATGGACTTGCAACGCTGTAGTACGGCTTTTTCCATTGCCCGGCCGCGAATTTGATCGGCAAGTGCGTTGCGTTGGACAACGCGAGCTCCCGGACACGGTGACGTTACTACGTGGTCTGCGCCCCACCATGCAAGGACAGAAGAAAACGTAGAGCCTATATCAATTGAATACTGTTTAAGCCTTCTGCAACCGTCAGGTGAAATTGACTCGGTACCTTGGCGCTCGTCGCCAGCGTGAAGGATCACAACACGTTGCAATTCCGCCGCACAAGCAAGCGCAACGGCGCAGCCGGCAATCCCCCCTCCGACAACTAGCAAATCCGTTCTCTCACTTTTGTTCGACGTATTCATCGCCTTCCAGTACGACGAAACTTAGTTCGAACCATCTTGTCCGCATTTGCTCGAACCGGGAGAGGTTTTCAATGTCGTCGGGGTCTGTGGCGTTTGAGTCTTTATTTGCATCAAAAGGAAAAACCCACCTCCGCCAGGGCGAGTTTGCGTCTGGCCGTATATCATCGGGGCGTTGCGCAGTCCACCACATGTAGATGAGCTTATCTGTCGCGCCTTTAGGCGTGTGATCCTCTTTGTGACAATCGTAGAAGTCTGCTTGCCACGGAAGGGCCATCTGTTGAGAGAAGAATCCTGGCCCAAGCGTGAGCGGCCCCAGCACAAAGCCGGGCTCATTGAGTCGAAATGCCTCAGCGTAAAGGCCAGGTTCTCGGACTAGCCAACTAACCTCTATTCCAGGGAAGAACGGACCGCCAACGCAGTTCTCGAGAGCCGCTATTGTGAGACCGTGTGGCGTCGGGCTGGGACTCGGCGCTGGAATTGGGATGTATTTTATGTCTCCACCCAAGTCCCAATCGCTTTTGAAATTGCCATTCGCCCACGCCTTGAGCAGCGCATATTGAACTCTGGTGACACTCAAAAAAGCGCGGCTGGTCGGGGAAACGCTTGCGTCGCTTTCCGATTCGTCCAAGGTCGTATAATCATCACCCAGCCCTCGCGGCATGTTGAGACGATCTACTGTCGCGGAGTTCGGGTCTCTCATCCGCTTAAAGACACCCTGACGGATTTTATTCTCAGTCTGGCTGCTTAGGCGTTCCCAATCAAATAACGTGCTGTGGTAGTCGCGACGTGGGTCTTCATGTACATCGAACGCTGCCAATGCACGAGCAAGAATCGGGTAAATGTGGTTTTTAAACGAAGGCTGGTAGCTGGACGCAAAGTCGTTGGTGTCGTTCCTCCAAGCTGCTTGCTGTGCGACGAGGTCTTGGAGGTCGGGATCATTTCCTGATTGGCAAGGAAGTGGCGTGCTAACCGCCATGTCCCACAGAGTATCATAAAGCGACACTACATTTCCGATACCGGGCGCAAAATCCGGTGGGGCAACTGTCACCCACGCCGATTGTGCCGTCGCTGAGTCCCCATTTGGAAATGTAACAGTTGCACTAATTGAGCCGTCGCACACGTCGTCGAACCAACCATCGTTGTTTGCGTACTCCTCAATCGGTGCCGCGCCATCGTTTTTTTCCGTTTTTCCAAAGCCGCCCAAGAATAGGAGCGTCCCGTTGGCCTCCATTTGGACTTGGCCTAAAAAATTAATGGGAGTTTTTGAATCCGCATCGACAAGGTCTTTTGAGCCGGGCTGCGAGATGGAGACTTCACCTGGAAGGATTTCTAAAGTTCTCCGGTCAGCAACCCCAGCATTACGGCGATTTCGAATGAGCGGAGCGCCACGTCCATCAAAAGGCTTCTCAACTGCGTCCGCGGGATGCGTCTCAGAGGCGCGTTCGACATAAGGAGCATCATTGGCCGATCGAGCGCCGCTCTGACCATTAAAAGAAAAAAACGACGCTTTCCGGTTTCCCACATTAACGCGCCACACAATTTTAAAGCCATCCTTCAAACTGATTTCTCGTATCGGATTTCCTTTGTCATCGAAATCAAAAATCCGAAATCGGGCCGCTTGACGCAAAACCTTTCCGTTTTCCTTGAATGGAAAGAAACGCGCATTCGAGGAATCCCAATTCGCCGGCACACCGGGCGTTTCGGGGCCGACGAAAAATTTGTCTGAGTTGCCAACGCGAGCCACGCCGACTGGTGGGTATATTTTTAGATTTGCCATAAATTGTTATTTTAGATCTGCGAGGAAATCATAAAGGGCTTGTACCTCTTTTGGATCAAGGTCCCTATCCGGTGGCATTTTAAATCCTGCACGTTTTAGTTGATTTGGATTTGGCTTAATTCGCGCCTGCATGTCACCGGCAAGGCTTAAGACTCTCTCTCGGTCGTAGACCGAAAAATACACGGAACCGTGACATCGAAAACAATATCTATTTAGACGATTGAGCCCGTCAGCATCCGACGTCTGCCACACCGGTGCGCCGTTCGTAGAAAAGCCACGCTCCACGGGAGCGAAATGCCCTTCGGAACTCTGGTGAAGACGCAGCCATGTGCGGCCTGCTTCCGCCTCGAACGAGTCAGAATGAGCAAGATTATTTTGCTGTAAGGCTTCTTCGTTAAACCGACGTATAACGTCGAATGCTGCCACGAAGGAGGACCGCGATTGATCATTCGTTTTCGCATCGAAAAGGAGTGGTGTCCCGGCTTGTTTCAACGAGACGAAGTCATCTTCAATTCGGTCAAACCAGTGGTCCGTATCCAAATAGTTGACCATGGGCGGCCGGTAATTCGAAGGGCTTCCGTGACACGCATTGCAGCCATCCGGCACGAAATAATCATGGTTTCCAAGCTGTTTCAAATCAGCTGCGTCGAAGCTGGCATTCAAAGCTAGGCCTAAGTGCTGATTGCCATCGAAATCAAGCCAATACAAGCGGTCGGGAAGTGATGGGGCAAGAAGCATGACTTGGGTATTGAACGAGTGGTTTGTAAAGGGCTGCTCGTTCGCGGCGACAAGAAAATTGAAAAGTATGATGCCGCTTTCCACACCTGAACGCATAGCCGCCGAGTTCGGTCGCGAACGAAGGCGGATTAATTTCCGCCAACCTGGCGTGGGATTGGTTGCGCTGATGTTGACAATCTTTGGCGCAAAAAAACGGGCGGCTAAAATATCGCCATCACGAAAGCGGGCTCCGCTTGAATCGTTAGCGCCGATACCCAGCCCACCATTTGCCTCTGATGCTTGAGGCAACATGAGTACTGAGGAGTCCAAAGATTCGAGTTTCGCTCCGGTAATCGGGTAACCCAAGAATGTCAAAACATCGTCGAGGGGCGTCACACCGTTGGTCAGCTTCAACCCTCCAAAGAGTTGTTGTTCATTTTGGTAATATTGAATGGCCCCATCGGCGCTGCCCGTCGTAATGGCGGGGTCAGCGAGCGCACATCCTGCGTAAAGTAAACCCGCCGACACCGCTGCCGCTCCTAAATTTCGGAGCCGGCCCGTTTTTAGCCACGCTTTAATCTGAGCATTCATAGTTGTTTTGGCCTCGCAAAATAAGCCTTGCAAGGCCAGTTGACAAATGATACATTAAATATATCAAATGTCAACTGCGGCTACAATGAACCGGATAAAGCAACTTCGACTCGCTCGAAACCTGTCCCTTGATGACCTCGCTGCTGCCATGGGCGGCATCGTCACCAAACAGGCGCTTTCAAAATACGAACTCGGCATTTCCACTCCCAGTGCTCCAGTCCTTAACCAGCTCGCACAAGCTCTTAAAGTCAAAGCAATGGAATTGTGGTCTGCGCCGACTTACGATGTAAAATTTCTTGGTTACCGAAAGAAAGTGACCCTTTCCCCCCGTTGGCAAGAATCATTTGAGGCGAGTCTCTCTCGAAAACTTGAAGAGAGGCTGACCCTTCAAGAATATTGCTATGGCAACGTGCCTTTGGATCTACCTGTCCATTCGTATGAAATCGACACTGAAGCAGAAGCCGAGACCGCCGCTGAAGAGCTTCGGAAAAGGTGGAATCTTGGTGTTGATCCTGTGGCAGACCTCACGGCTATTTTGGAGGACCATCTTGTCCATGTTTTGGAAATGGACGGCCCCGATAATTTTGATGGCATCTCCGCCTTGGTTCACGATTCAAACGGCAAACCGCGAGCCGCCGCTGTTGTCAGTCGCACGGGATGCCCCGGCGAGCGGCAAAGACTAAATCTCGCTCATGAGCTGGGGCACGTAGTTTTGAAACCGTCGAAAAAGGTTGACGAGGAAAAAGCCGCTTTCCGATTTGGGGCGGCATTTCTTGCTCCCCGCGCCTGTATTCAGCGCGAGGTCGGACTGCAACGCACGAAAATCCGATTGGAAGAACTTTTGATTTTGAAACGCCGCTTTGGAATCAGCATTCAAGCGCTACTGATGCGGCTTCATGATTTGGGTACGATTGGGGAAAGCCAATACCGATGGTGGTTTATGTTTCTTGGAAAAATGAAATGGCGTCGTGTCGAGCCGGAGCAACTTCCTGCCGAAAAAGCGACATGGCTTAAACAAACAGTACACCGCTGCATCGCTGAGGGTTTTATTACAGCGGAACAGGGTGGAACACTTCTTGGAGAAAAACTCAGCCCAGATGCTGGTCCTGGAATGCTTCGTCGACGAGCGTTTTTGAAACTTCCAATTGAAGAACGCAGGCGAATCTTGGGGGCACAGGCAGATAAACTGCAGAAGCATTACGAAGAAGAGGACGATGGTTGGAAAGCCATAGAAAGCGATGATCTAAATGACAACTAGTAACATCAATCCACGACGAGGTGAAATTTGGGACATCAACCTTGACCCGACACGAGGACACGAGATTCAGAAAACTCGACCGGCAATCGTGATTAGTTCCGACGCAATCGGGAAGCTGCGACTCAAAATAATAGTCCCCGTGACTGAGTGGAAAGCGGCCTTTGCCGATAATCCATGGCATGTGCCCCTTAAGCCGACACCCGTCAACGGCCTGAGTAAAGATTCGGCCGCAGATGCACTGCAGGTGCGGAGCGTCTCTTTTGAACGTTTCACAACGAAGCGCGGCCGGGTGACGCAACTTGAAATGGAGGAAATTATCCAGGCTCTCGGAGCGGTCGTGGAATTTTCGTGATTCGCAATTTTTTCCGGCATAACACCAATTTCTTATAGAGGCGCAATTTATAATTCCAGCAAATGCAATTCACTCAAAGTGACGCCGACAAAATCCGCAGCGTTCGTCTTCCTCCGGTATGGAATCTGACTAAAAGGGAGACGTCGCTGGAATTTTGCCAATTGGCTTCGGACGGAGTCGAGTCCGCTGCGAAGATTTCAATCCTTCAGACATTTTCAAAAAATGCTTCTCGTATCTCGTTGGCGTTGGATGGCGGTTCCACCGTCGTCGCAGTAAAAAAGCGAAAAGATGACCTGCTAGAGAATTCCGATTTCCTTTTGCAATCTTCTAGTTTTGATCGAAATGGCGTACTACTGACCTTCCAACCAAGAGCCTCATGGACAAGGCACCCAAGTCTAAAAACAGTTCCCGAATCTCGCCTTTGCGACGAAGTGCGCAAATCGTGGGCCGTTGGCATCGCCTTTCCAGAAGAACGTCGCGCGGCAGACGGAAAAGTTGAACGGATCGGCTTGCGGCCACCTCAAATAGGCGCATTACATGCGATTGCCGCACATTTAACTGTTAGTCGAGTACCTTCGCTCGTTGTAATGCCCACAGGCACGGGTAAAACAGAAGTCATGTTGGCCACTGCTGTAATGAGATGTCCAACCCGAGTACTCGTCCTCGTACCAAGCGACGCGTTGCGCACGCAAACGTTTAATAAGTTCGTTGGCCTTGGTTTGTTGGCGAAGTTAGGTGTTGTCGGCTCTGGGGTAATGAAACCGGTCGTAGGAGTTTTAAGAAAATCTTTACGGACCAAAAAGGAACTTCAAAATATTGAGAAGTGTAACGTGGTAATTTCAACAGTTGCCGGACTTCAACACGCAGCGACGGATTTGTTGAAACAGTTTTGTGGACTCTTTGACACCGTTTTCTTTGACGAAGCCCACCATGTGCCCGCCAACTCCTGGCAGCGGATCATGGACACCGTTAACCAGCAAGTCGTGGTACAGTTCACCGCCACTCCATTTCGTCTGGACGGTCAGCGAATACCGGGGCGGATAATTTACAGTTTCCCGCTCCGCCTAGCCCAGGAGCAGAAGTATTTTCGCCAAATCAATTTTTGCGAAGTTTTTGAGCCAGATGAAGACAAGGCGGACGGAGCAATTGCGACGGAGGCTGTGAGACAATTGCGTGAAGATTTGAAAAACGGGCTCGACCACTTCTTGCTCGCCCGGGCTGATTCTATCGATAGAGCGCAGAAGCTTTTGAAGGAAATCTATGAGGCGAAATACAAGGACTTAAATCCTATAGTCATCCACAGCCGGAAGTCTGGGTACGTCAAAACACTTGAGGACATCAACGCAGGGAAGCATCGTATCATCGTCTGTGTTGACATGTTTGGCGAGGGTTTCGATTTTCCGCGACTCAAAGTTGCCGCTTTGCACGACCCGCACCGGAGTCTCGGTATCACCCTCCAATTCACGGGACGATTTACACGGGACGCAGCCGGCATTGGCGATGCAACCCTTGTTGCCAATATTGCCGATCCAAAAGTTAGCGAAAGCATCGAGGAACTCTACGCCGAGGATTCTGATTGGAATAAATTAATTCCCGAACTAAGCGCGAAAGCCGTTCAATCCCAACTCGATTTTTCAGATTTTCTGCAAAACATGGAATCCGAGAAATTGGGAGAGGAAATTTTCGGCCTCAATGTTTTGCGGCCCAAGGTCAGCACCGTTCTATTTAAAGCCAAGTCTTTTTCTCCCCGCAATTTTCGGAAAGGCTTGAAGAAGGGGCTCCGGGTCGAGAGGGTTTGGAACAGCAAGGAAAAAGACTTGCTGATTTTTGTCACAAAGTCCCGTCCTCCGATCGAATGGGCAAGTATAAAGGAGACCACCAACGAACTTTGGGACCTTTATATTGTCTACTATGACAAAACGACAAAGCTGCTTTTTGTATATAGTTCGCAAAAAGGCACCCTTCATCAAGCGCTGGCGGAAGCCGTCACGGGGAAGACCGCGGAATTGATCAGCGGGGAGCAAATGTTTCGTGCATTTTCCGGCGTCACGCGCCTTGTTTTTCACAACGCTGGTCTTTATGGCCGGGGCAAGAAGTTGCGCTTTAGAATGTATACGGGTTTGGATATCGGTGAGGCAATTGACCCTGCAAATCAAATTGGAGCTACCAAATCAAATCTCTTCGCCGTCGGTTACGAAGGGGGCGAACGTGTTTCAGTTGGTGCGTCTCACAAAGGAAGAGTGTGGTCGATGCGAGCCGCCTCTGTGCCAGATTGGCAACAGTGGTGCAAGCATACAGCTCAGAAGATTTTAAATCCTGGAATCGCGACGAATGAATTTCTGAAGCACACCCTCATTCCCAAGGAAATTTCACAGCTTCCCGCAAATGCCCACCCTTATGCCATTACGATGCCGATTGAATGGTACTCGCCCGAAGCGGAAAATTTTCGCATTTTCGCAGACAACAAGCCTGTACCATTCGAGCAGGTTGGGATATCGGATTTCAAGAAATTGTCGGACTTCGAGTTGGAATTTGAGTTGGAAACACACGCCGGCACCAAGCATGTTTTTGCTTTGCATTGGGGACCCAGCGAAGGTGCCTTCTCCGTCAGCCAAAAATCCGGACCCGGGCTTGAACTGAGAACTTCAACATGGGCGAAAACCTTAGCGGAGTTTTTTCAAGAACATCCTCCCATCCTTATTTGTTTTGACGGTTCCGAAATCGTCGGTCCAAGGCTCCTGTCCGCGCCCCAAGCGATTCCTTTCGAATATGACCCGGCGCAAATAGTTGCGGTCAATTGGCAGGGAGTAGACATCACCGTTGAGTCCGTGTGGAAAGCCAAATCTGTGCGGAACAACTCTGTCCAGGGACGCATGATTGACACACTGTGTCGGCAATCAAATCAACTCGTTTTTGACGATGACGATTCCGGCGAGGCTGCTGACATCGTCGAACTTTCCGAAAGCGGTGATGAAATTGTCGTCAGGCTTTATCATTGCAAATTTTCTGGCGGAGCTTCGCCTGCCCAACGAGTTAAGGACCTTTACGAGGTCTGCGGTCAAGCAGTCCGCAGCATGAAGTGGACGACTGATACTCGTCGACTGTTAACACACCTTCAATTGAGGGAATCTTTGCCCAACGGCCGACCAACACGATTTGCAAAGGGTGATTTGAGACTTCTAGCCAGTATTAAGCGCAGGTTGAGGAAACGGCGCGTCCGTTTTGAAATCTCCGTCGTTCAGCCCGGACTTTCAAAGGCCGCCCTTGAGCCCGAGGTTTCGTCAATCTTGGGGGCCGCGAGCAACTACTTGTCCGAAACAATAAATCATCCGCTGAAGGTTTTTGCGAGCACCTAGATAATGCATCCTAACGTCCTTTATGATTCGCTAATTACACGACGAACTTTGCGCTTTGGCAGCAATAAATGCCCTATTGTTTTCCCGAATTTCGAAGAATTCCGCGCGAGATTTACGGCTCTGCACCAAATTCGCGTGTTATCCACACATGTTGCCCGGGTGTTAGCTCGGCCCAGCTTGTGACCAATCCTAACCTCCAACTTTGAAGTTCTGGTGGCACCTGCGAGGCAGAAGCCTTGAGTTCTGACATTAGCTGTGCCTGTCGATTAAGCATGTCCAACGCGAAATCGGGAAATCTCTCCTGAGAACCAAGCGTGGTGCGAATTTCCTGAAAATGTGGATTCGCGGCGACCCAGTCTGCGGCAATTGAGCGTAAGCGAAGCTCCGGTCCAGTAAGCAGATCTACTACTTCTCCAGTGTCTCCCAGGGCGGCTAAAATTGCGACCGCGTTCTCTCTCGCGCTTTGTCGGCCATTTAAAAAGCGCCTCACCTCCTTCAGAGGTTCGGACGAAATCTTAAAGTCCACGAGGAGCTCTTTAACGTACGTCGCCGAGTCCTCATCGAAGCGACGAAAAAGTAAATCTATGGCCTCGGCTTTTCGCGTGTCGGCGATCCAGCGGAATGCTTCCTTCGTAATGTCAACCGAATCGTTGTTGAGGTAAGGTCTTGCCTCATCCGGCGGAGTCCCAAGCTTTCGCAGCAACCGGATGGCGGGATAGTGAACATCTGAAGGAATATCGTTTGGGTCGTCGTAACTTAAGATGCTCTGCAAATAAGGAATCATTCTCGGACTTGCTACCGGGTATATGGCGTCGAGCATCGTCCGAGTGTCGCCGATGTTCAGATGGTCAAAATTCAACCTCTTTAATGCTTCGTATGCAAGGTCCTCCGTGAGCTCGGGTGAATCCTTAAAATAGATAAGGCAGTAGTTGAAATCTTTGAATTGGGACTCCAATTCAGAAGAAGAAAGTTGCCGCTGCCGAACGCAAGCGAACGCTGCAACCATCCGAATCCACTGATTCTTGTGGGCTAAATACGGCCTGAGGTCTGGCACCTCCGGGGATAGCGGCAGGCAGCCGAAAAGGAAAAGACACCGTTCAAGTTGGTTTTCATCATCTGGATTGAAATGGCTGGTGGCGTAATGTAACCAGTCTTTTCCGCGCCCTGTGAAAAGCACGTAATTCGGCACATCGCGCGATGTTAGTTGAGAGCCGTTGGTTAAAGCCGCCCATAAAGAGTCAAAGTCAATTTCAACCCCACAACGAATAGCGAACCCAAACAGCTCAGGAAAATCCGCAGTCACTTCGTGTTGCGTGAATACCGCGTTAATATAGTGCTTTGCATCGGCTTCATCCCCGCACGCAATGTAGGGCGTGGCTTCGCGGATGAGCGCGCGGTCTCCATAAGCGTTGCGCTTTGCCACTAACTGATAGCCAGTGGAATTGTCCACGCGCATTAGCCCCTTGAAGCCGGAGAGCCTGACTCCGTTGTGCGGCGAAGTCGTAAACGATTGAAGCAAAGTTGAGTCATTGGTTGTTGCGAGTTCTGCAAAGAACGAGCAGGCCGCCTCGCCCCAAGGACCTTCCCGCGCCGCAGGATTCTGCACGAAGTCTCGTAACTCGGAGTGCGCTTTGCCACTTTCGTGGTTTCGCATGAGGCAGATCGCTTTAAACGGGACCTTCAGATGGTTTAACAAGAAGGGAATTGGCGGAGCCTCAAGCGGGCAGACAAGTTGGCCAGGGGCGCCAGTCGGTGCATCCAAACCACTCATGGGAATATCGCTCTCCCACAGGAGGTGAGGGAAGCCAAGCGCATTGTATCGAAGCAGCCCCGCGAAAAGTGCGACGTGCCCGTTCCTTTCAGCGAAATAGCGAGACTTGTCGAGGATAGTATAGAAGCCTCCCAACAAAAGAATTCCCACGGCCAACAGAAGGAAGACAAATCTGGTTATGACACCTTTGACATATTGAGCTGAGTACCGGGCTGTGCGGACTTTGATTGCGCCTAGCGTTATGCGCTTATGCACAAAGAGCAGAGGATCCATTGGGAACACCCCAGCAAATACGGGCGTCTGACATGCCAATGGCTGTCCAAGCGATTCAAGGTCCTCGCGCACTTGGAAATGGATTTGGCTCAAAAGCTCCGAAAAATAGATCAATCCGGGCGAGCGTCCGGGGATTTGGCCGCCCGCGCACGCCAAAATAAGTGCGTTTGAAAATAATGTGCCGTCCCTCTCTTTAAATTCCAAGGACGACTCGCCGGCCTTCGATGCGCTAAGCAAAATCCTGAAGTCCGCCTTTCCAAGCTCGCGAAAAAATCGAGGAGCATGCTCCGCAAATCCTCCCCCGTCGCAGCAGTCAAGGATCAGTAACACGCCGCGGGCGGGGCAGGTGCGCAGCACCGTGTCCAACTCTTCTGAGGAAATCGCTGTTTCTTTAAGATTCGCCCGTTCCGTATTAGAGGCGCAGAGGTAAAACTGGGAATCGGCGACGAGGCCGTGCCCAGCGTAATAGAGAAACAAAACTCCGTCGTTCGGCACTTTTGGCAAAACATCGCAGAGGCGGGCCAAGACGCGCTCTTTAAGTATCCGGCCCGTGCCAGCGCCAACGTCAATCACTTGTTCGCTTGGCAGGGAACACCCGTCGGGATCTGTCAACGCACGACAGAGTTCAGCAGAATCCCGAGCCGGATATGTGAGCGGTCCAAAGCCGGGTCCGAATGTATTTACGCCTATGCTCACGCACCAGCTTAGGGCTGCGAATTCATTTGCCCCTCGCTGTTGACGCCGCCCTTCCATTGGCTAGTACCAGCGGGTGGTAAATCGGCGCTTTGCCGAAGCGGGCATCGCCTCTAACGGCTGATCAACTCCGCGGGCGGTTCCACCTTCGCCGGGTTTCTTTCCTGACATCGTGTTCGCTCCCACCGCAGTAAGGAAAATGAGAAACCCATTCACAACACCGACAAAGTAGTCGCTCGGACCGCCTTTGTTGTGATAAACGGCGAACATTGAGATTGCCATCGCAGTGGCAAGAGCAAGCCAGCGCGGATTAAAATTAAACGCCGCTTGACAGCCATTCCCCACGACGACTGTTGCGCCAGTGGCTCCTGTGAGGGTGAGCATGGCCTTGACTGTAAACAGGTCATCCATAGTATTTTGCGATTAGTATTTTTGTACTCAACAACCTTATGCCGGAGACAAAATCGGCATCGACCCCGGTGTACGGCGTCAACTACGCTTCGTCAATGATTTTCTGACAAAATATGCGTTATTGGCAGTCTCCAAGCGGTTTTTGGTCGTCACGTACAGAAATTGTCTTGAGACGTAATCTGCTCGCGCGGTGTGCAGCTCGCGTTTTTTCGAGGCCTAATATTTCACTTTGAAAGTCGGCGAGTCTTCCGGCCGCATCTTCCACTTAGGAGGCCCCTTGACTTGTGGAGTTTCTAACGAAATGCGTGCATTGCTGGCGGTTTTGTCCATAGGAGCACCGCGTTCGTTAAGGAATTGACGCACTTTGGGTGAAGCCGGAATGCCGTCATCTCCAGTAGCCCGATACCCAACATTCCTGCTGAATGCGTCGCTTGCCTGGGCATTGCTCTGACTTGTTGAGCTAAGGAGGACCAACGCCGCTGCGGCTGTTACGAAGGAACTAATTATTTCCATATGTTTCATTTGGTTGCGGCGGTCGGCAACACCGCCGATTTTTGTTTATCGCGGCTTTCGCCGCTCTGTTTGCTTGTATCCTTAAATACGCGCAACAAATAAAATCGGGCAAAATATCATTGTAGCTGTCGCGGAATTCGGCCGATTCCGACCCTTACCTCCAGTTTTTACATTCGTCAATTGGAAAAGTGGGAAGGTGCTTCAGTTTCAGATTGTAGCACCATGATTACCTAGACTGTGATTGTGATGGTTTGCTCGGCAACCGACCAGCATTTTTATTTTTCCAAAAAGTTACAACAGCGTCTGACGCCTTTGCCAGCCAGCGCGTATCATTTCGTAGCGCTAGAAGTTCTGTGCTTGCAAAATATTTTGAGCCAGATTGCGGCGGGTGACCGAGCGGTTTCAACAGCCCCGCTGACACCAGTACACCAATGTCATGTTCGGCGAAGCCAAGCAGCCAGGAGGCCTCGATGATCGTGAGCCGTGCTGGGGAGATTTGCAGCGCTAAAAAATCTTTTTTGTCTTGGTTCATCCCTCGCTTACTTTGCTGTCGCCCTCTGGTGCGCCTTTGACCTGTTCTAAATTTCGCAATGCCAATTTTTTGATAAAAGGGCGATCACTGGTTTGCTGATGAAAGTTTTCCGGCCGGGCGCACAACCAAGACAGGTCACGATTTAATATTGCGGTTTCAACCCGGCGTAAAAGGTAGCCAGTGAGTATTACCTCATGCGTCACAAAAACCAGCTTGAGCAGGTCAATCTGTTCATCAGCCATGAATTCGGCATAAACAAAATGTTCATGCGGTAGGACGATTGATTTTTGTGGTGAAAGGTCAACGCGCACACCGCGCGCCCGCGGATCGCAGCCAAAACATTCAGGTGGTTTGCTGTCCATAAACTTGATCCTGGGTCGGAGTTTTTTTCGTAGTCTGCCAGATGCGATGGAGCAGAGTTTGCGCCCTTGTGCTCCACGCTTTTAACCAATGGCCCCAACGATTGCTGCCGGCGCGATGTCTCAACAGTTCGTTCACGCGGCCAGCGACCAAATCCAAAGCTAGTGGTTGATTGCCAGAGCGGATGACATTTTCCCGTAATTGTTCTTTATCCGGGGTGAAAATACGGATGCCCCGCCGACCGCGCGAAATGGTCACATACCATTGTCGGCGATCCGTTGCGGCACGCACGGCGGAGTCGGAGAACAGGACGAAATCGACCGTCTTGCCTTGCGAACCGTAGGAAGTCACCGCATAGCCAGGGAGAAATTCCCGGAACCCGGCGTCCAGCGTCCGGCCGTCAGTCAGATCAATTCGGCCATCGGCCCGGACTTTTTTTACCGTGACCAGTTCACCATTGGTCACAGTTCGGCCGGTGGACATTCTCCGGTTAGCCTTGATCTGAAGACGGTCACCTTGCGCGAGCGCAATCGCCATGGGGCGGCAAATGTTTATGTGGTCAAGCTGTCGGCGCGGCACCAGCAATGCCTTGGCGCCAACTTCGACCAGCACACCGCGTTTGACAATGCCCAATGATTTGCCGTACGTGCCGGAGGCAAAACCACGCAACGGCTGGTTGAACACCACCATATGACCCGAAGAAAAAAATCTTTCATCTCGCTTTTGTGCCGTAGTGAGGTCCACCTTTTCCAAGACCTCGACCTGATGTTCATCGGCTGCAACCAGCCCTTTCTGCTTCAACCCGGCGCGTACCCGTTCGTTGACACGATGTACCTCCGCCCACGTTTGCGCCACCACGACCAGCGACTGGCCGTCTTCCACTAATCGCAGGTATTCATCTGCCAGGTGTTCCTGCTGGTCGTTCAGCCGACACTCACAAACCGAGCCCATTTCATCCAGTCGGTTGAAAGATTCTGCAAGCCGGCCTTTAGCGGCTTCTTTGACGGCGCGGCGATATTGGCGGATGAAATGTTTCTCGGAAGTGTTCCGGCCGTGCTGCGGGTCTTGACGACGGATCGTTTCCAATTCAGCCGGACGCAGGTTGGCATAACGCTCCAGAGCCAGCATCGCATCCGATGCCTCGACCGGCCCATGCTGCCGGGTGTCGCCGGAAAAAATGACCCGGCCTTTCTGGGCGCTCACAACTCTGATAAGTTCAAGCATTTGCCGCGCCCCGATTTGCCCGGCTTCATCCACCACTACCACGCCGCGTTCCGGCATGGCCTGACGATTCAAGAAATCGGCAACCGTGGTCGGGTGAGGCAGTCCGTCCTTTTGTAAATTAACCACTTGTTGCCGTTGGGGTGCTAGGACCAATACGGTATGGCCGCTACTGGCCAGATGGTCTGCCAGCCGTTTCAACACAAAACTTTTGCCCGTGCCCGCACCGCCACGAAACAACGTGATAAAATCTCTGGAAGCCAATAGCTGGCACAATGCGGCCTGTTGCTCATCGGAAAGAGTTCCCGCAAATTGGGGAGGCCGGCGCACAAACGGCTGAAAGGCGCTGACACCATTTGTGCCGGCTTGGACAATTTCCCATTCACGAGCGAGAACTTCGGGCCGGGTAACAAAAGCCGGTTCTTCCGGTTTGCGGACATAACCACGCGTCATCGTCACTTGTTTCAAATCATCTATGGAAATATTTTGGCTGCGCGCATGCTGAATCGCCTCCTGCCAGATCTCGTGTTCCAGAACAACCGACCGACGGTCAAAAAGATGCTCTTCCGCCCACACAACCGCTTCCTCGGCGATAGGTCTCACATCAGTCGCAATGACATTCCCCGTCCGGCCACTTGATAATTGGCGCAACCCCTTCAATTCATCAGGAGTCAATTGTGCTTCCCACCACTGTCGCAACTCGTTCGGATTTTGGTCACGCATTTTACGGGAACGCTCCACCGTGGCCAGATGTTCGCGTAGATCTTTTGGATTGGCACCGGCCAGTTCAGGTTTCTCTCGCAACAGTGCGTCCAGCGCTTCATTGATCTGTTCGTGCCGTTTTGAGAACTGACGGCACAATGACTCGTCAACGCCCTCGATTTGAAAATCCCCGCGCGATTGGTTTTTAATTCCATAGCCGAAACGCCGAAGATCGCGAATCAACTCATGGTAATAAACCGCCTCGACATATTTTCGCGCCCGCAACATTTCGTAGTTTTGCAACGCCTTCCATCGTTGTTCGGCGGAGTCGAACGTCGCATTGAAGACAATACAATGTGTGTGCAGGTGCGGATCAAGCGCGCGGGAGGTGTCATGCGTGAACAGTCCGGCAATCACGTTACGTGTAAACCGCGAATTGTCGGTGTTACTTTTGCGAACCCTTGTCGCAGCGAAAGATTCAAATTCGCCAAGGGCAATTTGGATGGCGCGGTTGTGTGCGTCGACGATGCGCTTGTCGTCGGCCACCAATGCCAGTAGTGAAACGGATTTGGGTGGCGAAAAAGTGAAGTCGTAAAATATGCGGCGATTGGCGGCAGTTCCACCATCCTGCTCACGAACAGAATTCTTTCGCTGTGTCAGATTGCCGCCAGATTGTGGATTCTGATTCTCACAAAGCGCCAGAAAATCTGCTTCACGAATTTTGCCGTTCAATCCAAGCGACTGTGCTCCAATACCGAACCATTCACCCGCTACCTTCTGTCCTTCCTGATAATAGTCACCCACCGCGAGATGTTCGGCGAAATAGCTCTGCGCATTGTTTAGCCTGTATTGCGTTTTGGCAGTGACCACGCAGCCCATAGTATCGCAAGCCATGCAGCACAATGTGCCGTGCAGGCACAATTGAAGGGAGATCTGAAGGCGAAAATTGGTTTCGTCCGGCTTGCCATTCTTGCGTGACTCGGCTCGGCTCTTTGCTAGTGTGGTCGGCGATATGGGTTCCGACTCAGAAATTTTGATTCCGCCCGAAAACTGCGACGAGTTTGAGTCTCTTTGCTGGGATGTTTGGACGGTTATTTGGAAAGACAACCACGCCCAAAAAAATGGGCGCTGCGGTCAGGCCCAGGCGGGGGTAGATGTATTCGGACGAGATCAAGGAAATTGGGTCGGGCTTCAATGTAAGCAGAAAAGCAACCTGGTGTGGAAGCGGCTTGAGTCCAAGGAACTCGAAGAAGAAGTAGAAAAAGCCAAAACCTTCCAACCGCGTCTTTCGACATTTATTGTTGCAACCACTGGCCTTCCAGATGCGGCAGTTCAAAGGCGCGCTCGCGAACTCACAACCGAGCATGCAAAATTGGGTTTGTTCTCGGTCGCCGTTTTCGCTTGGAGGGAAATTTGGCATGAAATTTATTCACGTCCGGAGCTTTTGTCTAGAATAGGCCCTATTTACTGGCCAGCAATTTGGAAGGCAGTTGGCGCACCTGCAAGTTTAGCGATCGGGACTGCACCTCCGATGCCCTCTATATTTATTGGTCGAGAAAATGACGTTTCAAAAATTAAACGGCGCCTTTCCTCGGAAAGGCACGGCGACCAGACCGAGAAAATTGCCGTGATTCGCGGTTGGCCGGGAGTCGGCAAGACCACTTTGGCGGCGGCGCTGGCTCACGATGACGATGTTAAGAAGTTGTTCCCCGATGGAATTCTTTGGGCAAGTTTAGGAGAAAAACCAGATTTGCTCGCTCAACTTAGAAACTGGGGGTTCGCACTCAATGCCAAGGAAATTTTGCTGCACTCTGACGTGACTCAATGTACAGACCGGCTGGCGGCCATCGTCCGCGACAAAAAGTTGCTTTTGCTCATAGATGACGTCTGGCAAATAGAACATTTTGTACCGTTCCGGATTGCCGGTAATAAATCGTTCATTGTCGCCACCACCCGTGCGCCGGGGATGGCCAATGCGATTTCGCATGTGCCTGACCAAATTTATAAGCTCGACGTATTGGCACACGAAATGGGCGTAACGTTGATCAAAGCCATCGTTCCCGAAGCCATTGACCAGGCTCCGGTCGAAATTGAAAGCCTTGTTAAAGCTTTGGAGGGATTGCCGCTGGCAATCCGCGTGGCGGGTCATTTGCTAAAATCAGAATTGCAATGTGGATTTGACATAAAACAAAGTGTCTCAGAAATCCAAAAGGCGGGAGAATTGCTGAAGGCTTCCGCCCCGCCGGATCGATTTGATCCGCAAACAAGCAATATCCCCACCGTACAAGCACTCCTTCAAAAAAGTACAGATCGGCTCGATCGGAACACCAAGGAATGTTTTATCCGACTCGGGGCATTGAATGCGGACCCACTGACATATGATATAGGTGTTTTAAAAGCCATTTGGGAGGGTCAAGATCCAAAGCCGGTGATTAGACGACTTGTAGATATGGGACTTTTGGAAGCTAGTGGCAAAACGGGCCGCTATCAAATGCATTCACTACTTGTTCAATATGCTCGACTCTTGCGTACCCATTGACAATGCAAGATGACTATTCAGTAGAGCATACAAAGATGTTCCAGTATTATCTGGAAATCATTCGCGAGTCCGAGAAATTATATAATTCAGGCTCGGCCAATGTAAAGAGAGGCCTTGAAATTTTCGATAGTGAATGGCCACAAATCAGGCCATTGCTCGACCGCCTTTTAGATTTCGCGGTGGAAGATTTGAACGTTGCGCAACTGTGTTGGGATTTTTTTGAGGCCGGATCAGGACCGTACGATCTTCGAATGTCCTTTGCAGAACGGCTTGGTGAATTAAAACTAGCACACGCAGCCGCAACCCATCACCATCAGAACAGGGTAGCCGGTCGAATTTTACGCCAAATCGGATGGGCACAATATAATTTAAAGGATTATGAAGCCGCGCTCAGCAATATCCAATCTGCCTTGGCAATATCACGTGAGTGCGGAGACGTGCTAAATGAATGTAAAAGTTTCGGCGCATTGGGCAGCCTCCAGCGCGAACAGGGCCAATATGAGCTTGCCTTTGAGGCGCATAGCAATGCTGTCAAATTGGCGGAGAAAGCCGGAAATTTGAAATTGGTGGGAGAACATCTGGGAAACATGGGAAACGACGTTCGGAATCTGGACAGAAATCAGGAGGCCTTAAGTTATTACTCACAAGCCTTGGAAATTCATCTAAAAATAGGCGACCGGCGATCGGAAGGCATTCGTTATGGTAACATGGGGCTCGCTTGCCTAAATCTCGGCAACAATTTGGAGGCAAAAAAATATTTACAACAGGCCCTTGATATCGCAAATGAGCTTGACGACGACAGCAATCGACTTTTCAATCTGGGTAATCTGGCGACTGCCCTTGAAAGATTACACGATTTCAAACGAGCGATTGCATTGTTCCAATCTGCTATCACAGTAGCTCAATCCTTAAATGACTCTCGTTATGAGAGTTTTTGGCTTGGAAAGCTCGGACGCCTTTACCTTGAATTGAAGGACTTCGAGGCGGCCGAAAACTTTTTGCACCGAGCTTTGGACATCGCCGTATCAATCGGCGATAAAAGATATGAGGGCACCCATCTGAGCTGGTTGAGTGACTTTTTCTTGGCAACGGGACAATTGCAAAGAGCAAAAGATTGCCTGCTTCGTGCCGTCGACTTGGCTAAGCAGCTTAAAATTCCATCTTGGGTAAAACGACGGAACAGCAAACTCGCCCGTATTGAGTTGCTAATCAAAAAAGAGAACGTGTAATCAACCGGGGACTACCACCTAGTACTGACTCATGCCATATGCTGCACGATGTTTAGACTGTCCGGCTTTCCTGCAGGCACTCGGAAGCCGGACAGACTAAACACCGTGAAACTTAGCCATACCGTTTTGCACTCAATGGCCGGTTTCTGAACCCGCGCTCCACCTCACAATTCGTTCCGTTCCGCACTTGTTTCACAAACCGGCCATTCAGTGCGTGAGGTGACCGGGAATCAACTCGTCAAAATTATTAGCACCGGTTGTGAATCATCCACAACTCGTCATCGTAGCAGTACCGCAGCAGTCCTCACGGCAGACCACGCAGCAGAATGTGCCGCATGGGCACAATCAAAGGCGCAATATGGTGTTCACTGGCTGCATGAATTCGACCACGAAGACAGAAAATAAATTGTGGGGTATATACCACGCAGATCAGGAGAATGGCCGCATCATGAATGACCCTCTGCGCACTACAGTTGAAGCCCCGACAAAAATCGTCGCCGAAGAAATTGCTGTTCGACTTGGCTTCAACAAACCACTGGCACACCCAATTGCGCCAGGAGTCGCCGCATTGGCAGCACGGGTACTAAAAATCCAACAGGAAATCAGGCAGGAAGGCAGGTGTAAAACTTCCCGGGCAATTCATATTTAACCTGATTATGCCAACGCCGACGTCACAACAGCTGCGTACTGCTATTGAAGTGCTCAAAAAGCTCGGTGAACGCATCAATACTGATGCTTCGCACATGGTCACCATTCTTCCTGATTCAATGCTCGGCGATGACTACGCGGCGAAAATTGCGCTTCGGACGATTGAACAAACGGCCCAAATCGAATCTATCTCAACGAGGTTAGAAAACTGGCATGATGAATTGCAGCGAAAACGAAAGCAAAATGTTTCACAACATGTTTAATCTTGGGCACGCCCTACCCCTTGTTGGCGCAAGGTTTTCGTGCTGCGCACACCGGCGCGCTAACCGGCGCGAACGCCGCATAATTTGCGACGGCAATACTGCCATCGGCAATTCATCAACTGCTAACCGCATTTGCAAATACAGCCGCCAACAGCGGCATTTATATTTTGCAGCACCATGCTGCGTCAATGCTGCGCAAAGTGCTGCGTGGGGTGATTCAAGTCTGCTTCATCATTTATGAATCGGCTCACCATCCCTGACGCTGCGCTCATGCGCTTCCGCGATGCAGCCACAAAGTTTACGCGGGACGCTTCGCCGCGTGCTTCGCGATTGCTGGCAGTGAAGGACGACATCGCTGCGCTGCGCAAAAAAGGCGCTTCGTTCCGCACCATCGGAGAGCTGCTCACGCAGAACGGCATCGCTGCGTCGGACACCTGCGTCATGCGCTTCTGTCAACGTGAACTTGGCGAAAAACCCACTCGCGGCGCGAAGCGGAAATCCTCTGCTGCCGCCAAATCTGCGCTCGCTGCCAATGGCGATGCGACGGCGTCTGCTCCAATTACCAAGGCTGCACAGGCCGTTTTTTTGGACAATCTCTTGAGCGCAGTCCCGGCAAATTTATCGCCCAAACCGGCCGCTGAAGGTGGCCCGCGTATTGCCCGCATTGAATTCGCCAAGCCCGGAGAATTATGAAGAATCAACTTAACCTCATCCTGAACGGCAAAGGCGGCGTCGGCAAAAGCTTCTTTACCGTCAATCTGGTTCAGTTTCTGAAGGACAAATCCATTCCCTTTGTCGCCTGTGACAGCGACAACGAAAACTCAACTCTGAAACGGTTCCACCCGGACGCGGAATTTATCAACCTTGCCCAGTCGCGTTCGCTCGACGATATGTTCCGCGCACTGGAACGCACTGATCTCGTCATCGTAGATTGCCGCGCTGCTTCTACGGATGTGTTTCTGCGTTACTTCGCTGCGATTGATGTTGCTGCCGTGCTGCGTGCGTTGGATGCGCGACTCACCCTACTGATGCCGGTAAACCACGAGGCCGACAGTCTGGATCAGGTCCAGCGCGTGGTCGAGGCAATGGCCGCCCATGCGCGATTTGTCATCATCCGCAACCAAGTCCATGCAGAATCGTTCACGCTCTATGACCAGTCGCAAGTCCGGGTGCGATTGTTGAAAAAATTTGAAGCGAAGGAAATCACCATGCCCCGCATGGAGGAATGGCTGGTGGAAGATCTGAACCGAGTCAACCTCACCATCACAGCAGCCGCCAAGCACGAGAGTTTTTATCTTCTCGACCGCCAACGTCTGGTGACGTGGCAGCGCAGGCTTTACGAACAGATCGAATCTTCTGCCGACTTAATGCTGCCTGGCAACTCAACCGCCAAACTCACCCATGCCAGCGCCGCAAAATAAATTGTCCGAAGATTTCGCACGCCTTATCAGCGACTGGCGGAAAAAGCACCAGCTTCGTGAAGACGAACCGCTGTTGCTGTGCCTCGAATTATTTCAACTGCATCAGTCGCATTGGGACACGATTCGACGACAAGAATTGCCGTCGTTCTCCGACTTCGGCGAGTCATTGAAAAAACTACATCAGGATGCATCAGTCTTCCAACGACAGGCCGGCACACTCACGGAAGAATTGCGCCGTTACAAGAGCACTTCACGGTTAGTCGCGCCAAGCGTCACCGGCCTGATTCTCACTGCCATTTTTGCCACGCTCGTTGGTTTGCTCATCGGGAAATTTCTACTTTGAACCATGAACCTCTTTGGAATTGTCTTCTTCGTCTCAAACCTGCTCGCCGCCGGCGCTGCTTACCATTGGTTGCCCGCACAATATGGGTGGGTGATTGTCACTGCATTCCTGGCGGTCGGATTCTTCGCGCTAATCGTCCCAGAAAAACCCGTCATTGCTGTGGCCACACTGAAAGGTTTGCGCTGGAAACGTAATCAGTTCTGTCGTGGCTGGCTCATCACCGGCGACACCGGCTCTGGCAAAACAAGTTCGGGCATCAATCAGCTTGCCCATCAGGTTTTCCGCAACGAGCCACGCTGGGGTGGCTTGTGCATTGACGAGAAAGGCGTCTATTGGGAAACGCTCAAGGGCATGGCCTCGCATTACAGCCGATTGTCAGATTTGATCCATGTCCAAATCCGCCCGGACGATGCCAGCGCCAACTGGACGCCAACACACCGCTTCAATCTTATCGGCAACCGCACGATTCCGTTCAGCTCCTACGCCAAATTCATCGTGGACACCGCCACGAGTCTTGGACAGGGCGGCGGCAAAGGGTTTTTCAAGAGTCAGGCACAGACCCACATCGCGCACGCCTTGGAATTGCTCTCGGAACTTCATCGCCCGATAACACTCCCCGGCGCGTATGAACTACTATCGAACCGCGAACAATTGGAAAGCGCGATGGAATCCCTTGAAGATTTGCTGCCCATGCCGCGCCGGCTGACCTTGCAGGAGCATTTCAACAACCGTTTTCTCAACCAGCCGGACGAACAGCTTGGAGGCGTTCGCGAAACCATCGGCAATTACCTGCAATATTTTTTAGCCCCGGAAATTGCCGAGGTGTTTTGCAACAACGAAAGCTCGTTCGACATCGGCGAGGTTGATTCGGGGAAAATCATCTGTGTGACCATGCCCCAAAAATTTCAAACCGAACGCCGTTATGTAAACACATTCCTGAAGCTGCTGTTTTACAATCATGCGCTCCGCCGTTTTGATAAATCCAAAACCGAACGTGCGAATGACAATCTCATCATTCTATGGGCAGATGAAGCGCAGCGTTTCATGACTGCAAGTGAAGATGGCACAAGCGATTACAATGTCGTTGATGTAATCCGTGAAGCTGGGGCGACCATCATTGCCGCCGCGCAATCCACAACCTCATTTGTTCCCCCGCTCGGAAATGACAAATCCAAAGTGCTGACGCTGAATCTCCGTAACCGAATGATTTTTCGCTCCGCAGACGAGCAGGATGCCGTGCAAAGCGCGGATTTTCTTGGCAAAAAGCGGGTGGTGAAACGCTCTTGGGGTTACAGCGCGGGTAAAAGCAATGTAAATTACAACGAAACCGAGGAACACAAAATCAAACCGCATAAACTCCGCAACCTCCGCGACCATGAATGCGTTCTAATTCACTGCGAGCATGGTTTCCGCCGTGTAACGCTCTCGCCCCTGGAACCCAACGGAGTCATCAGTGGATGGTTTCCCAGATGGAAACGACTGTTTTAATCAAATATTCAGTATGTTGGACGAGTTGAAAATAATAGTCGACACCAGGCGGCCGAAACCAAAATCATCATAGCTTCTTCCGCTGCTTCATGATCTGACGGGCAAATTCCTGCATGTGCCAAATATCGTTCGCCCAAACCATGATGGGGCCATCTTGATTCGATATACCCACCCCTGCGGTTTTGGCCGCATCCAAAAGACAGTTTGAATCTTTCGCCTGGGCATAAAAAACGATCAATGGATGTTCTTCGTGATGGGAGTCTCCAAATACCCCTCCATTGCAACTTGTAACCGTCCCGCATCCCATCGCGGCGAGAACCAGAACGACTGAAGCGAACCCTCCTGCAAAGGCAGAAGTCCCGAATACCACGACGATGCCTCTGAAGACTGACTCAGAGAAATCCCCGCGCGCAACCGGAATCGCGTTGGAGGAAATCGCATGGTTGGAAATAGAGATGAAGCGGAAACAAGGTGGCAAACCGGGCAAATAACCTCCAAAGGACGTAATCCGCTCAGAACGAATTACAGACGGGTTTTGCCTGCCGCCTTCACCTTTGCCCATCTCGCTTTTGCTGCCGCCGCGATTCTCGCCCGGCCTGCCACACTCATGCCCGAGTTCCTTTTTGCAGCCGGTTTGACCTCTGGCCTTTTCACTTTTGCCCAGCGCGCTTTTTGTGCCGCGGCAATCTTGGCCCGGCCCGCCGCACTCATCTTCCGTCTTCTGCGTGAAGCCGGGGCAGCAACGGCTGCCGTTGATCTGGAACCCAGGATGGAGGCAAGTTTCTTTTCCCAAGCGCTGATCTTGTCCTTGATCGCCGCTGCACGTTTCAATTGGGCCGAAGTTAGGGATAATAGGTCACTCATGGTGGAACCATTATAGGCAGACATCCTGAAATTTCAACTGTGAACCATTGGGAGACAATTAAGCCGTTATCCACTTCGCAGTTCAAAACCTTCCTTCCAAGCTTCGCACTCTTGCGCCTGCTATGTTAAATTCCTCGAAACGTTAATGAATTTGGTCATGAACAGCCAGCATGCAGGCGCCCTAGACTACACTGAGATTATCGCGAAGTGTACCGACGATTCCATAGAGCAGATCATCGCAGTCTTCAAAGAGCACCTCCCCTTTCGCTGGCGGGACGCTTATCTCAAAATGACTCAGCGTCCGACCGATATTGTCAAAATCATTGGTGGTCCTGAACGAGAATTCATATACATATACGATCATTATCCTGAGATGCAACCGTCCCTGGCTGGCATAACCGACCCGGCCATCGAACCAAGGATGGTTTGCGTTTACGGGACTTCGGCCCCACAAAAATTGGAACGGGATGATTATCGCCTCAAGGGCTGGGTCGGACCGACGGGAAAAATGTTCGGCGATCAATGGGACAAAGGCCATTTTATCGCGCATTCGCTCGGCGGCGCAGTCGATGGCACCGAACTCAATGTTTTTGTACAAAACCGCCGGTTTAATCGCGGCTGGTCCGTCGAAGGCAAGACCTATCGCCAAATGGAAAATTATTGCGCGACCCATCCCGGAACATTTTGCTTTTCACGTCCCCTCTACAATGATCAATCGGCCAAACCGGCCTTCATCGAATTCGGCCTGTTGAAAACCGACAGAAAACTTTGGATCGAGTTTTTTGACAATAGTTGAAGGCTTCCTTCCCGCTCACGTCCGCCAATTCAAACGAACTGCAACCGCGCCACAAATCGTCATCTGAAAAGGTTATAGATCCAGAAAAGTCTTTGTCGTCGCTTGGGGCAATTTGCCAGACCGCCGTGACCAACGCGGGTTTTCGCTGCGTTCCACGGGCTGCCGGTCGCCCCGTCCCCCACTCGACCACGCCCGTTCCTCTCCGCAAAAACCCGCGCTCGTCACGGACGCCATC
>Ga0207083_1022_pt2 | contig 33463 bp, 24 predicted proteins | sample Alteio_BWMinHeat_57_FD_153516 | JGI IMG/M metagenome (GOLD analysis project Ga0207083, IMG submission 153516) | Enriched cells from forest soil in Barre Woods Harvard Forest LTER site, Petersham, Massachusetts, United States -... | ecosystem: Environmental > Terrestrial > Soil > Temperate forest >... | reverse complement strand
AGTTGGGAGTCGTTAAATTCACTTACAAAAATTCCGGTGAGGTGGACAAGATCGAATCCAATGGCGGTGCATCTGTCGCGATGGAGGTGATGCGAGCGCTCCAGTCTTTGATCGATATTACTGCACCTGCGGGTGTGACAATGTCGATCTAGATGAAACAAAAAGGAGCGATGAGCTCAAAAGCAAAATGGGCGATCTACGGTGCAATTTTTGGAGTCACTTTCCCGGTGGTAGCGATGGTGATTCGCACTCATCAGCACGGTTTCAGCGGCAGCCTTTCGTTATTTGAAAGTGACCCACTTCTTTGGATCATTATGACAGCCCCATTCTTTCTTGGGCTTTTCGCGTTTATCGCCGGGAATGAGAATGATCGCCTCAATCATGTTTATGAAAATTTGGAAGTGTTGGTTCAACTTAGAACCAAAGAGCTGGAGGATCTTCAGCTCACTGCAGTTCAGGCTTCCAAAATGGCGGCATTGGGCGAAATGGCTGGTGGTATTGCCCATGAAATTAATAATCCTCTTTCGATTATTTTATTTAAGGCGTCTATCCTTGAGGATCAGTTGAGCGAAGTTAAAATTGAACCGAGTGAATTACAAAAGAAAATAGTTGATGACATTGCCAAAATCAAGTCCACCGCGATCCGAATTTCAAAAATTATCAAAGGACTAAAAATAATTTCCCGGAATTCGGATGACGATCCGATGGAAAAAATAGTCATTTCACAGATAGTAGAAGATTCGCTTGAACTTTGCAGAGATAAGTTTTTGGAAAATGGGATCACCTATACAATTGATCTAGGAGATTGTGGATCCACGGTGATTAAGGGCCGACCGGCTCAACTGTCGCAAGTTCTAATCAATCTTTTTAACAATGCCATCGATGCGGTTCTATCACTTTCGGAAAAATGGATTGAATTGAAAGTGCTCTCCACTGAGAGGGGAATCAAAATCTCGGTGACCGACAGCGGTGCCGGGATTTCAAAACAAATTGTTGAAAAGATCATGCAGCCTTTTTTTACCACCAAGGGAGCAGGTAAAGGTACGGGCTTGGGACTCAGCATTTCTAAGGGAATCATCGAAAAACACCACGGGACCCTGAATTATAATCCTGACTCTGCCCATACTCAGTTTGTGATCGAGTTACCTAGATAAAGGTAGTCTGGGTAAAGTGTTGCTTTTATTAAATAATGGGTGTAGAAAAGCCAATAAACTGGCGATTGCGTTCGAGATCAATTCCGTCTACAATCAAGTAATGATGAGTCGAGTTTTTTTTCATTACGATGATACTAGGGGTTTCAAGTGGAATTGGGTCGGTCAATGCCGAGCAAGTAAAGGATCCCTCAATTTGTGATGCATCCTCACCAGATTTCTGCAGTGCTTGTTGCGCTCGCTATCATAATACCCGGACAGAAGCACCTATTATCAGGACGGAAGCATCATATCAAACGACACCTTCATCTGGAAGTAATGCAGCAAGTGCAAATACAGATCTACCACCTCAGTAAGTCCCTTTTTCAAAGGCTAATAACAACTTGAACGCCGCACCGCATTTCCAGTAGTCTGGAATGCACCATGGCTATCTTCAAAGAGCTCGATGTTCTGGTGTCTTCCGGCACCCATTTTCATGTAGAAAATCGTACGGATCAAGCTCGTCCACTTGCCCCTTCTGAGGCGAGAAAAATCACTCCACTGAAGAAACCAGAATGGTTAAAAATTCGTCCACCTGCCGGTGAAAATTACACTCAAATCAAACAACTGTTACGGGAGCGCGGACTCCACACCGTATGCGAGGAAGCGCGTTGTCCGAATGTCGCTGAGTGCTGGTCGACCGGAACTGCCACCTTCATGCTCGGCACAGAAGTGTGTACCCGTGCTTGTCGTTTTTGTGCAATCCAAACTTCTCGACGTCCACCGCCACTCGATCCCGAAGAGCCCTACAAAATTGCAGAAGCGGTTTCAAAATTAAAATTGAGATATGTGGTGCTCACCTCTGTGGACCGAGACGATTTAGAGGATGGCGGCGCGGAACATTTTGCAAAAACGATTCGTGAGCTGAAGCGCTTGGACCCGAAGTTAGTAGTAGAGGCATTGGTTCCTGATTTTCGTGGGGATTTAAAAGCCGTCGAAACCATTGTCGATAGTGGACTCGATGTTTACGCCCACAATATCGAAACCGTTTATCGTCTTCAGTATCGGGTTCGGGACCCCCGCGCCGGGTACGCTCAAAGCTTAGGAACTCTTTTGCATGCAAAAAAATATGCGGAAACAAAAGCAGGACGCAGCAAGCTTTATACGAAGAGCGCTGTGATGTTGGGTCTCGGCGAAGAAAATGAAGAGTTACAGCAGGCATTTCAGGACTTGCGGACGAACGATGTGGATGTGTTGACGATCGGACAATATCTACGACCTTCACTCTCTCATCTTCCAGTGGAGAGATATTATTCGCCCGATGAATTTAATGTGCTCGGTAACGAGGCAAAAGTCGCAGGGTTTTTATATGTAGCATCTGGACCAATGGTGCGCTCGAGCTACAAGGCAGCAGAATTTTTTATTGAAGGTTTGATTCATCAGAATCAAGTGTGAAAGGGAATAGTATGGAGTTTCGATTACCGGAGTTGGGCGAGGGTGTAACTGAGGGTGAACTCGTCAAGTGGCGTGTAAAAGTAGGCGAACAGGTAAAAGACGACCAGGCTCTTTGCGAGATCATGACCGACAAGGCGACGATCGAGATTCCTTCTCACTTCACCGGAGTGGTGACGGAGTTAAGTGCAAAAGAAGGTGAGATTGTTAAAGTCCATCAATTGATGTTGAAAGCGGAAGCAGCTGGTGGTGCGGTAGCATCGAAACCAGCTCAGGCGCCAACGGCACCGACACCAACAGCAGCACCTGCTGCGCCTGTTGTGGCTGCCAAACCTACGACTTCTTCATCGAATCCACCACCAGTCGCGTCCGCGTTAATGAGTGCGCCTGCTCCAACAAAGTCAACTCCATCTGATGTTTTGGCCTCTCCATCGACTCGTAAGCTCGCCGGTGAAAAAGGAATCGACTTGGGCGCCGTGAATGGAAGTGGTCCTCATGGGCGAGTTCTTCGTGAAGACGTAGAAAAATTCAAGCCGGGACGTAGTCCTGCTATTGGCAGTGCTCCCCGGAATAAAGGCCCTGTTGCCGCTGACACTCGGGTTCCAATCCGCGGAATGAGGAAGAAAATTGCTGAAAAAATGCGCCTTTCTAAAGATAAGGCCGCGCACTTTACTTATGTTGAAGAAGCAGATGCGACCCAATTAGTGAAAATTCGTAATCGCGCTAAAGTGATCGGTGAACAAAAAGGAATCAAGGTTTCTTATTTACCGTTTGTGATGAAGGCGATGGTTGCTGCTTTGAAAAAACACCCACGTCTGAATTCTGTGGTGGATGAGGCGGCAAATGAGCTGGTGACGAAGCATTACTATAATATTTCGCTGTCGGTTCAAACTGAAGATGGTCTTACCGTTCCGGTGATCAAAAATGTGCAAGACAAGGGCATTTTTGAACTCGCAAAGGAAATTGCTGAAGTCGTGGACCGTGCACGCAAGAAGAAGCTGACGATGGAAGATTTTCAGGACAGCACGATCACCTTAACAAACGCGGGTTCGATCGGAGGATTGTTTGCAACTCCGATCATCAATTATCCGGAAGTGGCAATTCTGGGGTTCAACAAAATCGCACGAAAACCGGTAGTGCAGGTCTCCGGCGGGGTAGAGAAAATCGTAATCCGCGATTGGACCTATTTCAGTATCAGCCTTGACCATCGCATGATTGATGGTGCGGACGCGGCCGAGTTCATGAAAACCTTCATCGATTATATCGAAAATCCGGCCTTGTTTGTCTTGGAAGAATAATCGGTTTTGAAAAGCGGAAAAGGAATAAAATATGAGTACAGTTCAAACTGATGTGATTGTCATTGGTTCAGGTCCAGCGGGCTATGTGTGTGCGATTCGTCTGGCACAATTGGGGAAAAAAGTAATCGTGGTTGAAAAAGCGGACGTCGGCGGCGTTTGTCTGAATCGCGGATGCATCCCTTCAAAAGCACTCATTCATGCGGGAACCATGTTTGATAAGATGTCTCACTTGGATGAAATCGGAATCAATGTTTCAGGCGCCAAACTTGATTTTACAAAACTCATGAATTGGAAGGGTGAGGTCGTGAAAAAACTCACCACGGGAATCGGAGCACTCCTGAAGGCAAACGGTTGCACGACTGTCCAAGGGGAGGCTAAGTTCCTTTCGCCCAATACACTTGAAGTAAAGGGAGCCGCTGGTACTCAGACTTTACAATTTAAAAATGCGGTCATTGCAACAGGTTCGCGTCCGGCTCAAATTCCAGGGTTTGATGTGGATCAAGAACTCGTTCTCGATTCGACAGGTGGACTTTCTCAGAACGCGGCCCCTGCAACCATGCTTTGTGTCGGTGGTGGTTATATCGGAATGGAGCTTGGAACTTTCTACGCGAAAGTGGGCACGAAGGTAACCATCGTTGAGGCCGGACCGCAGATTCTGGGAATTGTAGATGCGGATCTGGTTCGGGTGGTGGAAAAAAATATTAAAAAACGTGGAGTGGAAGTGCTCACTTCAACCACAGTAAAAGCCGTGAAGAAAAACTCAAAAAATGTGGAAGTCACTTTTGCAGGACCGGAAGGTGAGAAAAAGCAGACATTTGATAAAGTGCTCGTGACGATTGGACGAGCTCCAAACTCGGAAAATCTTGGCCTAGATAAGGCCGGAGTCAGACTCGATTCAAAGGGTTTTATCCCAGTGAATAACAAACGGCAGACCTCCGCAGTTCATATTTTCGCCATCGGCGATGTAGCTGGACAGCCTTTGCTTGCACATAAAGGATCTAAAGAGGGAATGGTTGCGGCGGAAGTGATTGGTGGACTGAACACGACCTATGACGTGAAAGCGATGCCTGCAGTGATTTTTACCGATCCGGAAATCAGTTCAGTGGGGATCACTGAAACAGAAGCGAAGGCCAAAGGCTTGAATGTCACAATCGGTCTGTTTCCATTTGCTGCAAATGGACGCGCACTTTCGGTGCAAGAGCCGGACGGAATGGTGAAGCTGATCAGTGATGCAAAAACAGGCACTTTGCTGGGTTGCCACATCGTAGGGGTGGAAGCATCAAACCTCATTGCGGAAGCGACGCTGGCGATTGAGATGGGTGCGAATGTTGAAGATCTGGCCCTGACTGTCCATGCACATCCCACGCTTTCAGAGACCTTGATGGAAGCGGCGGACGCGGCACTGGGGCATGCGATCCATATTTTCAAGCCGAAGCGCTAATCGCCTCGCATTCAATGATTTTCATGGAGTGTTATCTTTTGGGCAGGTGGGCTGTCTATTCTCTATACACGTGTGTATGATCTGAAGACATACCCTGTTTTTATTTATACAATATATATTTAATAATTTCTGTTATTTCAGGTATTTAGGTCTATTGGAGATACGCTGGAGAGTTGGCACATGCCGTGCACTACTATCGGTAACGGCACGTCAGTTCAGCTAACTATAATGAGAGAGAGATATATTATGATCAAGTTATTCGCAATTTTAACAGTATTGGCAGCACTGCCAGTGTCAGCATTGGCAAGTCCATCAACGCCTCCTCCAGGATCGGTTCACTGTGATAAAGATGTTGTTGATACCGCTTATACACAAACAACAACCCCAGTGATCAACAAGGGCGTAGCGAACACTACACTCAGCGCTAATCAAGATCAAGTTCAAGAGTAGTTCACTAGAAAATTAATAAAAAAGGGCAAGCTTTGTGAAGCTTGCCCTTTTTTTATTTGTTAGCTAACGAAGCGTTTATCTTCGATGAGCTGCCGATTTTTTAATTACAGAATCCAACTCTTTTTTATCTTCATGGGTGATGTCGGAATCCATCGGTTCCACTTTAACATCACGGTGAATGGCGCTGGAAAATTGCTGAGTCACTCGAGTGGTGATACTGGCATGGGATCTTCCACCGCTCACCCAGTTCATCCCATTTTCAACGTGTTGTGAAATCGTGGTGCCTCTCACTTGAATGATGTGAGAAAGAACCAGGACCGTCAGGACTAATGCTGAATATTTAAAAACGGTGATGATTGCATTGATCACTAGGCCGCTCCTCCAGCTTCATTTTCGGTAGGGTTAAATTCCCGGGAATTTTTAATCACTTGAGCCAACACTCTTGCCACATCTTCGGTTTGAAATGGTTTCATGATGTAATCTTTTGCACCTGCAAGAATTGCTTCGGTAACCAGGTTTTCCTGCATCATTGCGGACAAAATAACGATTTGTGCTGTTGGATCAAATTGAAGGATTTTCTTCGTTGCTTCCACACCATTCATGATCGGCATCACTAAATCCATGGTGACGATAGTGGGTTGCGTATCACGATAAAGCTGCACAGCTTCTTCGCCGGTTTCTGCTTCACCCACGACTTTAAATCCTTGATTGATCAGAATTTGTTTCAATGTTTTTCGTACGAAGGGAATGTCGTCGACGATCAATACTGTTTTATTATTTTTTTTCGAATTGTTATTTTGAATACTGTTGCTTTGCATGAATCCACCACCTGTATCTATTTTACGATTCAATGATGATTCTTTCAATGCTTACGCTCTCAATTCTTCTGCTCGTCGCTTCTCTGACGATAAAGTGGATTTGCCCAGCCGGAGTGTCAAATAACAGTTCGTCACCACTCTCGGGTATGCGTGAAAATTGACGGAGTAAAAAACCACTAAGCGTGTCGTAGTCGCCCTCAGGAAGTTGCACCATCAGCTCTTCATTGATCTGTGCGATCGTTGTTTTTGCCTTCACGAGCCACTTGTTGGTGTCGAGAACGCGGATTGGCTTGGTCTCAGGATCGTCTTCGTCTTGAATGTCCCCGACAATTTGTTCAATGATATCTTCTCTTGTCAAAATACCGACGGCTCCACCATACTCGTCGACGACGACAGCAATTTGACGATCATTCTCAATCATTTCATTTAGGATCACTTCGAGTTTTTGTGACTCCGCGACGTACTGCACTGGCTTGATGTAGTTTTCAATGTCTTGCTTCTGGTCTGCGGCATTGATCACACTCATGAGTTCAAGCACTCCAATGATATTGTCAATCCGTTCATCGTAGACGGGAAGGCGTGAATGTTTCTTTTGCTCGTACAGTTCAAAAGCCTCGACTATTTTTGAGCTTTTTTCAATGGCATCGACCTGGACCAATGGGACCAGTCCATCTTTGGCAATTTTGTCCCTGAACTTAAGAATTTTCCTGATGATTTTCTTTTCGGTGACTTTGATTTGAGTGTCGGCGGCATTCGCCGTGAGTAGAACTTGCAGGTCATCCTTGCCGGTTTGCCTCTTTCCCATCCAGAGCTGTTCGAGAGGTCTCATGATCTTTGCAATTTGAGAGGTGTAGAGTCCCGAAAGATAGATAAAGGGCGAAAGTACTTTCTGTGTGTAGAAGATTGGAATCGCCACCTTGGGGGTGAGGGATGCGGAAAATTTTCGATAAAAGTATTTTGGAATGAGTTCTCCAAAAGTAATGACCAAGGATGATCCGATGAGAACCGCCTGAAATTCACCGTGGTTTCCGTGGATGCGTCTCATTTCCAGAGTGAGAATTACCGAGATGGCCATCACACAGGTGCTGGTGACGAAGAGGGTAGTGGAAAGAATTCGCTCTGGTGTTTTCAGCATTTTGAGGGCGAGTTGTGCGCCGAGGTCGTTATTTTTACTTTTTTTCTTCAGCTGAAGTCGATCAGCTGATAGCAAGGCAAGTTCGGAACCTGCAAAGAATCCTTCGATCATGAGAATGATACCAACCACTAGATAAATCATTCTTCGAAGGCCTCCTCAATAACAGTATCGAGAATGTCCTGTAGGGTGATCATGCCGTTGATTTTACCGGATGTATTTTTGGTAAATGCGACCTGAACTTTTTTTGACTTCATTTTTTTGAAGAGCGCCTCTAGGGAAAGGGAGCCGGAGATGATTAAGGGTTCTTTGGCGATGCTCATCACCGAATCATTCTTCAGTTCAGGATTTAATTTGATCGTGACGAGATCCTTGGTATTGAGTACGCCCACAATGTCTTCTTTTGAAGTACCAGAAATGGGAACCCTTGAATAGATTTTGTCTTTTAACGCGATTTTTGCTGCCTGATCAAGCGTGTAGTTTGAGGGTAGGGTGAGAATGCGTTTAATCGGCGTGCTGATTTGTTCCACCCGAGTGTCGTCCATCTGAAAAATATTTTTAATGAGCTCGAGCTCTGTTTCATGGAGATGGCCGGTTTCCGTGTGTTCCTCGGCTAAGATGATGAAATCTTCTTCTTGGAGATTGTGGAGTTCTTTTACTTGCTGTTTTGGAAAAAAGAATTTGATGACCGTGACCAATGGCTTGGTGATAAAGTAGCAAACATAAACAATGGGTAAAAAAATGCTGATGATCAGTTGGTTGGCACGGGTTGCCACCACTTTTGGCGTGAGCTCACAAAAAATAAGGATGATTGGCGTGGTGACTCCGATGCCGACCAATGTTTGCATCTGCCAAGTGAGATCAAGTGGTTCAATGAGTTTTGAGGTGATGAGTGAAGCAAGAGTGATGTTTACCACTTCGTTGAATAAGAGAACCGTGATGAGGAGGCCGAAGGAATCCTGGATCATCGTGCGGATTTTTTTGAACAGGGGTTCCGATTGATCTTTGATTCTTTTGAGTTGAACGCGCGTGAGCGAAAAGATGGCGATTTCGCTGGAAGAAAAAACGAAAGAAAGCGAAATCAGTAACACGCAAAGAAGCGTAAAGTTCATATTCAATGTTCATTCATCATAACATAAAACCCGTGCCAGTTTCCTGACACGGGTCTCATTTTTTCTTAAGAATGCTACGAAGTTTTTTTATACTTACGCGGCACGTTTAGAAGATTTTTGTGCAGACTTTGCTACCGCCGGTTCCGACGCTGCAAGAGGTTTTTGTTTCTTGTTTTTGATAGAACGAGACTCGTGGAGTTCTCCACCTTGCGCCGTTTGAGTGCTGTCGATTGGTACCACCTTGTTACAAAGTGCTACTTCTAGAACTTCATCAATCGATTTCACCGGAACGAAGGTAAGGTGCTTGCGGTATTCATCAGGAATATCCTCAAGGTCTTTCTTATTTTTGTCTGGAATGATCACGGTTTTAATTCCGTGTCTCATTGCTGCGAGTGCCTTTTCCTTCAATCCACCGATTGGAAGTACGCGCCCCGTAAGAGTGATCTCACCGGTCATTGCAACGTCTTTACGGATTGGATTTCCGGTGAGACGAGAAATGATTGCTGTTGCCATCGTGATTCCAGCTGAAGGGCCATCTTTTGGAATGCCGCCTTGAGGGAAGTGGACATGGATATCAGTATCGCTAAGAGTATCAGGATTGATTCCGAAGTCAGCAGCTCTCCAACGGATGAGTCCGAGTGCAGCTTGCGCCGATTCTTTCATCACGTCGCCGAGTTGCCCCGTGAGGGTGATGCCACCCTTTCCACGAGTGCTTGCAGTTTCAACATAAAGAATTTCACCACCCACTGCAGTCCAAGCAAGACCGGTACAAATGCCCACTTCGTCTTTTTCTTGCTCGTCCTCACGAGAGTAAACCGCTGGTCCAAGGAATTTTGCAACTTGTAATGCATCAACCTTGGTGACTTCAGTTTTTCCTTCAGCCACGGTGCGTGCTGTCTTCCGACAAACAGTACCGATGAGGCGTTCAAGATTACGAAGTCCGGCTTCTCGAGTGTAGTTTTCTACAATGGATTGAATTCCGGAATCCGTAAATTCAATTTGTCCTTCTTGTAATCCATTTTCCCCAATTTGTTTAGGAATGAGGTATCTGCGGCTGATGAAGAATTTTTCTTCCTGTGTATAGCCCGCCAGTTGAATGATTTCCATCCGGTCACGGAGTGGACCAGGAATTTGATCAAGAGAGTTACACGTGGCGATGAACATGACGTTCGAAAGGTCCATTGCTACATTTAAATAATGATCGCGGAAAGAATTGTTTTGTTCAGGATCGAGCACTTCCAGGAGTGCAGAGGAAGGATCACCTTTATAATCACTACCCATTTTATCCAACTCATCGAGGATGAATACTGGGTTATTAGTGCCAGCCTGTTTCAAGCCTTGGATGATACGACCTGGTAAAGCACCGACATAAGTACGGCGATGACCACGAATTTCAGCCTCATCTTTCACACCACCCAAAGAGATGCGAACGAATTCGCGACCTAAAGATTTAGCGATTGATTTACCAAGAGAGGTTTTACCTACACCTGGAGGACCCGCGAAACAAATGATTGGTCCCTTGAGGTTTGACTTTAATTTGCGAACCGCAAGAAATTCGATGATGCGTTCTTTAATTTTATCTAATTTGTAATGATCATCGTCCAAAATTTGTTTAGCTTTGACGAGATCGTGGCTGTCAGTACTCGCTTTTCCCCATGGAGTATCGATCATCCAGTCTACATAGGTTCTCATCATAGATGCTTCCGAACTTTCCGGATGCATTTTTTCAAGACGGGCGAGTTGCTTGAGTGTTTCTTGCTCAACATTGGCAGGCATATTAGACTTCATGATTTTTTCACGAAGTTCTCCCATTTCCTCACCTTTAGGATCATTATCGCCGAGCTCGCTCTTGATTTGTTTCATTTGTTCACGAAGGAAGTATTCCTTTTGTGACTTAGTGATTTCGTCTTTAGTTTGAGATCTGATTTTTGCTTGAATCGAAAGAACTTCAAGTTCTTTGTTCAAAAACTCACTGATTTTTTGTAACTTTGCATATGGATCATGAGTTTCGAGAACTTCCTGACCTTGACTTACTTTTAAGCCGAGGTTGGAAGCAACGAGATCAGCCATGCGGCTAGGATCTTGAATGTCTTCGAGCACCATCATGATATCCGGAGCGAGAACTTTTCCGAGGCTAATTGTTTTTTCAAGCTGCTCTTTAATCTGACGCATGATTGCTTCACATTCAGATTTTTTATTGCCTGCTTCTTCCACAATCTGATCTACCTGAACTTCATAGAACGGTTGCGTTTGTGTAAATTTTTTCACACGTGCTTTGCAAAGACCTTGGGTCAGAATTTTAATACGACCGTCGGGAAGTTTGCGCATGCGCATGATCATTGCAACGGTACCAGTTTCATAAATGCCATCTGGGGTCGGTTGTTCATCAGCAATATTTTTTTGCGATGATAAAAAGATGAGTCGATCAGTTTTCGACAGAGCCTCTTCAACACTACGAATAGAAGAGTCGCGTCCGACGAACAACGGAATGATCATGTACGGAAACACCACTATATCTCTCACCGGAAGCATGGGTAGAGTCTGTGGTATTTCGATTTGTTCGCCGTCGTAGTTAGTTACCATGTATTTTTCTCCAAAGTTGTACTCAAGAATCAGATCGGAATAGGGTGAACAGACCTTTAGTGAATAGTATGGGGATTAAGTATCTGACTATATTGATCAATTATTATAATTCGATGTGTAATTGCAATATAATGGCCGAAATTGAGTGAATTTGAGTTGTGGCCCGATGAGCAGCATGGAATAAAAAAATGTTTAAATACATTGAAAATGTGTGAAAAATGACGGTGTGTGGCTGGAATTCTCTCAGCTAGCCTCTCAGTTTTAGCAGCAAAAAATTAAACGCCTCGAACGGCTCGGCTTCCAAATGCAGTTTCATACCCGTGATCGGATGAACAAAGCCTAAAATCCGTGCATGCAAGGCCTGTCCCGGAAGAGCTCGGACCGCTTCTTGAACTGGCAAAGGAAGTGCTTTCCACTTCGCCTGCGAATCAGAAGGCGATCCATATACCGGATCGCCAAGTAATGAATGACCCAAATGAGTGAGATGCACACGCACTTGATGAGTTCGGCCCGTTTCCAATGTTGCTTCCACTAGTGAAGCGTAAGGAGCTTTTCCAGATCCTGGCACCATGAATTCCTCGAGTACTTTGAAATGAGAAATGGCTTCACGACCATCCTCGATATTCACTGCCATTTTCTGGCGATCATTCGGGTTACGTCCGAGCGTAGTCTTGAGAGTGATTTTATCCCACTTCGGAGCGCCGTAGACGAGCGCCCAGTACTTGCGTTCGATATCGTGGGTGGAAAACAATTTAGAAAGTCTCTGATGGGTGAGATCGTCTTTGGTGACGACCATTGCACCACTCGTATCTTTGTCAATACGATGAACAATCCCGGGGCGGAGTTTGCCGCCGATGCCGCTCAGATTTTTCACGTGATAGAGAAGAGCATTCACCAAGGTGCCAGTTCTTTGAGTTTCGCTGGGATGAACGGTGAGGCCAGGCTGTTTATTCACCACGATCAAATGCTCGTCTTCGTAAAGAATGTGGATGGGGATGTTTTCCGGCACCGCTTCGAGTTCGGTAGGCGCTTCGACTGAGACGATCACCTCCATTCCTGAGAGGATTTTTGTCTTGGCGCTGGCGGCGACGGAATTGACTGAAATCAGCTTATTTTCCAACATTTTTTGAATCTGGGAGCGGGAGAGATGGGTGAGGCCTTCTGTTTTTTGAAATAATTCGTGAAGATATTTATCGGCGCGCTCAGTAGAGTCAAGATCCGCAATTACCGTAAACTTTTGGGTTTTATCATTCATGAGAATAGATCATTCTATATGCCGAAAAAATGTTGCAGTGAATATTAAAAAGTAACCTGATACGCTTAAAACTTGTCAGGGCGCGCGGTCTTCAGGCGTTCGACGTATTTTTGAACCACGACTTCGGTCGGAAGCTTCAAGCGCTTGCTCACCTGTTGTAGAAATCCTCGGACATAAACAACGGCAGGAAGTTTTTGATAGGCTTCTTCCTCGAGTGCAATGAGATAGTTTTTAGAAATACGGGTGTAGTCCGCAAGGTCTTCAATAGAGATGCGTTTTGATTCCCGAATTCTCTTAATCGCACTTCCGCTCCATTCCTGTTCTGCGGCAACGAAGCTGTCTGTATCAGAATGGGCAAAAAACGGATCTTTATAGGGACTAGCACTAGGCGGAGGGTTCATGCTGCTCACTCCTGCAATAGAAGGCATCACCGGTGCTGGAACCGCTTCGGCTCGAAAAGATGAATGGTCTGCGTGAAATGGACTTGAAGATGCTTGACCATGGTGAGAAAGATCGTAAGCCCGTCTTCTTTCGGGATTGGAAAGGATCAGGTAGGCCTCTTCAATCTTCTGGAGCATTTGGTCGGTCTCTTCACGGGAGTAAACCGAGTAATTGGCGACATTGTCTTTACTGTAAGAAGCCCGTAAACGAAGGTAAGCAGATCTAATTTCTTGGGGGGTTGCATCAGCAGTTAATTCAAGAGTGTCGTAATAACTCAGTGGTTCATCATTCAACTGCATTGAGTGGTTGTCCTGTTCTTGCTTGTCGAATTAGATAATTGCAGATTCTTTCCATGTGGAGGGCAATCCGTGAATTTGGATATTCTGCTAAAATTGGTCTCATCCTTCTTACAGACTGCCAAACATTTGGCTCATATTCAAGGTATCCAAGGTAATCAAAATCGATTCCGAAGTATTTTTTTGCCACGCTCTTCATCGAAAAACCCACATCGATATCCGATTGAGAGCGGGATTGGTTCAAAATTAACTTGGGGCGAAACTCCTTGATCGCGCTTTTTAGTTCCAGTCCCATCTCTTTATTTTGAAATGAAACCTCGTTGAGTAAATCCGACGGCGATTGAATCCCGTAAATATTATTGGGAGTCATTGCTGCTTCAATGAGTGGAAGAATGGATTCAAACTTCGGATTTTGATGAAGACGCTGATAGTAAGCAGCCTTCAAAAAACGATAAGCATTTTCAATGGACGTTGGTTCCGGCAGAACGGTAACGATTCCCGTGTCCGCGAGATTAAAGAAATCCAGAGTGTATTGATTGATTCCGGCGCCGAGGTCTAAAACGACAAAAGAGCCGGTAATATACTGGATTTCATGCATTAGACGATATTTTTTTTCCTCGTTGAGTTGCGTGATCGTGAGGTCGTCTTTTGCACCTGCAATGAGTTTCAAATTTGGGTAGGGAGTATCAACGATGCAATCCATCAGAGACATGCCGGGGTTGGACAAAAAATCAGAGAGGCATTTTTTCGGTGGAGCCTGGCCGAGCACCGTATGCAAATTTGCACCACCCAAATCCAAATCAATAGCAATGACTGGAAAGCCCAAGCGTGCGATCGTGTACGCGATCGATGATGAGATTAAACTTTTACCGACCCCGCCTTTGCCGCCGCCGACGGCCCAGATCTGTCGTTGTGATGATGGATTCCACATGCTTACTATAAAGAATAGGGTATACTAAACACTGCATGCAAGAAAAACTAGAGATGTCAGCGCCTTGGCGACTTAAGCTTCGGAACGATTTACACCTTGCTCGTAAAATTTGGCACTGTGGAATGGGCATTACCATGGCGTTGATTTACGGACTCGGAACACCAAAAGCACTCTCAGTTACGCTACTTCTAATTGCGTTTGTCTTTTTTACCGGTGCCGAATATGCGCGGCTGAAGGTGCCGCAGTTTAATAAAATTGCGATCAAGATGATGGGTCCGATCATGAGAAAGAACGAGATCGATCGGATCAGTGGGACCCCATTTTACATCGGTTCGGTTCTTCTTTCCGTCATTATCTTCCCGAAACTCATCGCGATCCTCTCTATCTTGTATTTGGCGATCGGTGACCCGACCTCCTCGATCTTCGGGATTCTTTGGGGGGATCTGGGGCCACGCTTTGCTAATGGCAAGTCTCTCATTGGAACTGCAGCCGGAATGGGAATTTGCAGCGTGATCACTTTCGTTACCATGTTGTTCAATTCGATTCCCGCAGGTCCAGCCTTGCTGATTTCATTGGCCGGCGGTCTTGCCGGTGGCGGGGCGGAAATGATTCCGCTCGAAATCGATGACAATTTTTCTATTCCCATTGTGAGTGGGCTGGCGCTCTGGGTAACCTTTCTCATTTTTGGGGTGTAGGTGAGTAGGCGATGAATCTTCTTAAGCAAACATCGCTGATCCTGGGGTTAGCTAGTTTATCGATCGGGGTATGGACTCTTTACCGCAACTGGAAGCAGAAGCTAGCCATTATTTTTTCGGTACTTTGTTTTTTCGTTTCGATCTGGGCGCTCAGCTTTGTTTCTTATGCAACCCTGATTGGACGATTATCAAAAGACATCCATTGGTTTTTCCATTTGTGGCTCGTCCCAGTCATTATCACGATTCTGTCAAAAATCCTTTCTCGTGAGGATGGAGTCAGTCGATTCCTCCGTTGGGTCAGTTTCTTTGGAGCACTCGGCCTCAGTGTGCTGATTGCTTTTTCGCTGGGAAGTGGCGAATTGTTTTGGAATCTGGTCACGTTCTGGCCACTTTTAGTGATGGCTGAATTCGTTTATGTGATGACGAAAGATTTACTTTTGGGCGTTCCCGTCAGCGTGGATTTCTTTTCTCCATCGAAGAGAATCGGCGTTTACTTTGGACTCGGCATCAGTCTCATCACCTGTACCTTCGACCACGTTCCACAATTGGGTTATACGATTCCGTCCATTGGGAATTTGGTGATGACTATCTATCTCGTGTTTATCAGTCAGATGGTTTCACCGCAAAAAATCCTCAATATACAGGCTCTAGCATCACGATTCTTTGCTACCGTGATTCTTTCGCTCGTGATCACGGGGTTCGTTGCTCTTTTGTATCAGTACATGAGTGAAAGTTTTCCGCTCTTCTTTCTCAATTCATTCTTACTTTCTTTCGCGATCTTAATGCTCTGGAGTCCACTGGTCTCATTTTTTCGTTTCCTGGGTAGAAAAATATTTGCCGAACAAAATCAGGCCGGTGAGCTTCAGTTGAAGAAGTACTTGGGAGCACTTCCCTTAGTGACCGATGAAAAGGGCCTAGAGGAGCTCATTCAGAAATCCTTTTCCATCTGGATCCCCAATTCACAGACAAAACTATGGTTATTGGATAGAAACACGGAGTTGCCAGAGGAAGTTAAAAGCGTTCTGAATCGTAATACCCATTCTTCATTGATACCAATCATTCATCGTGAATTGATCCAGATGGAAAAAGATCAGGTGGTCACCGCTGAGTTGCAAAGGAATCTGGAAACGATCCTGAATTATCTGGATGCGATGGAAGCAGATGTGATTTTTCCTATTTTTTCCTCGGACAAAAAAAAGCATCAACCGATCATGCTCGTCATGGTGAGTGGACCGATATTGGCTGACGATTGGCACGTAGACTTCGGATTATTTTCTAAGATTTTTGTAGCTTTGCAGGAAGTGGAAAAAACCTTATTGAAGATTGGTCAGATTGATCATGCCAGAGAACGGGATCGTTTGATTTTGCTCGGAGAGATGGCAGCGGGACTCGCTCATGAAGTGAGAAATCCACTCGGCGCGATTCAAGGCGCCTCCAATCTGATTGCTTCCAACTCTTCTGACCCATGGGTAAAAGTGATTCAGGATGAAGTGCAAAGACTCAATCGTCTCGTGAATCAGTTTCTAGAGTTTGCAAATGCACCCGGTGATCAGTTAGAGACCGTAAATTTAGGGGAGAGTCTTCAACGCTCCATTGAAAATCTTGCGACTTTTTATGGGAAACAGGCGGAGATCCGATTTATTGATGTCGCCAAAGTTCCGGTGCTGGTGTCGAGTGTGCCCGACCATCTCCAGCAGATTCTGATGAATTTGATTCAGAATGCATTAAAGGCCCAGTCCACCGTGATTGAGGTGATTTTACATCCCAGTGGATTTTCCGTAAAAGACAATGGGGTAGGGATGTCTGAAAGCGTTAAAAGTCGTGTTTTTCACCCATTTTTTACTACATTTAAGACTGGTACAGGTTTGGGTTTATCGATTTGCGAAAGACTGGTAAAGTTTAGCCAGGGAGAAATCACCTTGGAATCAACCGAGGGAGTGGGGACGACAGTCATCATTGAGTTATGCGAGATAAAATCATCGTCATCGACGACGAGCCCAACATCCGAAAAATCTTAGATGCGCTTCTGACCCGTGAAGGGTACGAGGTGTTTTCTTTCGATGGTTTCAAGAATGCGATGACTACCCTGAATACGGAAGATGTGAGTGCAGTGGTGACGGATCTTTCGATGCCGGAGCACTCAGGCCTCGATGTATTGAAATACTGCAAAGAATATTCACCAGATCTCCCAGTCATTTTGATCACGGCCTTCGGCACAGTCGAAGCGGCAGTGACCGCACTTAAAAATGGGGCATTTGATTTTGTCTTGAAACCATTTGATCAAGACGATCTATCTCGTATTTTGCAAAAGGCGATTCAGACTAGGAAACGCAGGAAGCGGGAGCCCGCTTTGGAGTTGATGAATGCACAGGGCGTCGGACCAGTGCCGGTCCCTCTTTTTGGTAAAGAGGGAAGTACGGTTCTTCTTCGAGAACAGGTGGAAAGAATTTCAAGAACCGATTCAAATATTTTTATGTTGGGCGAAGTGGGATCAGGCAAGAGGAGTATTGCATACGAAATTCACCGTAAGTCCAGTCGTTCTCGTGCACCCTTTATTCAAGTGCATTGCGATGCCATTCCAGCAGTATTTCAGGTAGGGGAATTGTTCGGTCTTGAAAAAGGAGCTCAGCCGATGAGTTTTTTTTCCAAGCCCGGTTCATTTGAATTAGGACTCGGCGGAACTATTTTGCTCGACGAGGTAGATGCACTGGGAACAGAGGCACAGAATGCTCTTTTTAGTGCGCTTGAGAATGATTTTTTTACCCGTGTTCACGGGGCGAAAAAATTTCCATCCGACTTTCGAATTATTGCCACTACCTCCAAGGATATATCGCAGAAGGTGAAGGAGGGTACGTTTCATGTGGAGCTTTATGCAAAACTCACCATTGAAAAAGTCATTCTTAAGCCTTTGCGAGAACGGCGGCAGGACATAAAAACGGATCTGCTTCCCTATTTTCTTGAAAAGGCCTGCCGCAAGAGGGGAATGCCGGTGGCGATTTGCGAGCCGGCCGTCGAAACGTGGTTTATGAATCAGGAATGGCGCGGGAACATCGGAGAACTGGAACGGGCGATAGAACTCTTGCTGAACCATTGGAAAAAAGGAGCAATTACGGTAGATCTACTATCCCAAGCAGGTTTTCAGTGATCTTTCCCGTGTTCAATTCCTTTTCATATTCAAAATAAAATTGGCCGGGCGAAAGCCCTTGGTTAGTCGCAAAATTCATCAGGCTCTGAATCCTGCATTCACCTTGTTCGTGCTTGAGGTCTAAAACCCATTTTTGTATCTTGGTAATATTTTTTCGATTAGTTTTTTTCTTCCCAGTTTTGATATCGCGCAAATGTTCCCAGGTTACGCCGAGGCAGGAGGCATCGAAAAATGGATGAGCAAGTGGGTATTTACCGGGATCTTTTTGAGAAAGGAGCTTTTGATTTCCTTCAAAAAAGATGTCATCAGGGAAACTGGGAGTGGCGTAGAGATCTCGATTGAGTTCGCTTGCATGGTTGGCCGTGTTGAGGGTTCCGGAAATGGCGGCCGCTTCAACTACCCACACTGCTTTAGCAAAATATGCAATCAGCCGATTTCGGCTAAGAAAATTTCTGGGAATGGGATCGAGGCTTGTTTCAAAAGGGGAAATAACGACTCCCCCATTTTCGAGAATTTTTTCCCGTAGCGCCCGATTTTCCCTTGGATAGTCGATATTCAAACCACAACCGAGGACTGCAATGGTTTTGAGCCCGTGTTCGAGTGCCAGTTCGTGGGCTCGAGAATCAATGCCACGCGCAAAGCCGGAGACGATAACCAGATCAGATCCGTGCAGTTCCTCCATTGTTTTTTCTAGTAATTGAAAGGACCTGCGCTGTGGATAACGAGTTCCGACAATGGCGAGACCGTTTGCTGGAAGTGATGTGAGCAATTCTCTTGCGTCATGCCCATCCTGGTCTGAGTCAGCAGTTTCGATTTCAAGAAAGTTAAATTTAAATTGGTCGAATGGAATCCGGATAATCATGGGACTCCTAATACAAGTCGTGTGCCAAATAGTATGTGTGGTTTTCTATTCTTAAAGTTCATTGAATTTGACCAGGTTTTTAGCACTGACCGTTATCTTTTCATTTACAGTGAGCATGTCTGAGATTCCAGCAGATCGTGCTTCCAGTAATCTCAACTTTAAACTTAGGGATAGTTTTTCAGCGACTAGGGCACGAACAGCGAGCTCATTGATGGGATGGAGTCTCTTTGTTGATATTTTTTCCCAATTCAGGATGGTGATCGATGAGAGGTCTAGTTCTCTAGCAAATTTCTCCTGCGATAGTCTTAAGAGATCAACTCTAAAAAAACGAAGTTCTTTGCCGCGAATCGCAAGACCTCTTTTTAGCATTGTTTTTGCAACCGCCTCATTAATTTTGGAGCTTGTCCGGATTTCAGACGGTGAGGACGAATCTCCGATCCTAATCACCGGAATGTTGGTGATGGTGACGTATTCTAATCCTGCATATTGATGAAGGATAAGGGTGCTCTTGATTGGGGGAATGGTATTTTTGGGTTTTAAATTATTCACTAATTTTTTTAGGATGCGAAATGTGGGCCAACCATAAATATCCGGCGACTTCTCAATACCAGGCCGCGCACGCCAGCTGCGCGCGCGGGCGCGGGGGGCAGCATCGCTTTTTACTGTCCGGTAATATACCCTCATAGAATCCACGATCCGTGGAGCTAGGCTGAAGTGTTGGTGATGGCATCTAGTTCACGAATTGAAAAAATATCAATAATTACTGTGTGTTGGGTTCGACCTTGACGTCTCTCTGCTGACGCTGTCACCGATGCTGCCATTCTATTAATTAAACGATTGTAGTTTAATAAAAAAAATGATAAGACTCGCACGCCATGAGAGTTTTACCCGTGATCAATGGAATAGTGCTAGCGATGAGTTTATACTCCTCGCCTGTCTTTGCACAACCAACGCCGGGATATACCCTCAAAAAAATCACTCAAACTAAACTCGACGTAAAACAAAAGAAGTCGCCGGCATTATTTAAGATTAAAACAGGGGTCTTTTGCACGACACCCATTGAATCTTCTAACGGAACTTTAGTTACCGGCTGCGACGATGCGACTATTCGCTTTGTTTCCAATGCCGGAGTCTTACTCAAAACGATCAAAGTCGAACACGATCCGAACACAGGAATGTCGGCAAACCCTGAATTGATCGCACTTAAGAGTAAATCAGAACAATATATTGTCACTTCTTACGGTGACCACCTGATCATGAAATTTGATTCATCGGGGAAGGTCATCAGTAAAACTAAACTAGAGGCGAGCGTGAGCAAGCCCTATGGTTTTGACAATGGCGATTATTTCTTTCTAGATTCTGACGGTGTCGGACACTTTATTTTCGATGATAAACCCGCACTCACCGTGCCGATCAGTGCTTCAGATCTGAATACACCGAGTGCACGCGTGAACAGTAAGGGTGAAGAGGAAGTCGTCGTGAGTGATGGTCACGGGACTCTTTTTGTGGTTCATTCATCCGGCGAAAAGAAGATGATTCAGGTGAGTCAGCGGGGCTTAAGCGACGTCAAATTTGCACCCGATGGAAAAGTCTGGCTTAGCGACCAAAGTGGCATGATGTACATTGTAGATTTAGAAACCGCGGACGTGAAGAGTTTCAAGGTCCCACTTGCCAAATTATTTAATCGCCCGGTTTTTCTGAAAAACGGGAAGGTTGCATTTGGAGCAGGGGAAACGATTTTTATTTATAGTCTGCAAAACCTGGAGCGCCCGGAAGCTGTTTATGATACAAAAATTCATCAAACTGAATTTGAAAATGGTGAATTGAGCACCTATCTCGGATCTCCGATGGCCGGGGTGGATCTGAGCGTCGTAGAACTTGCGGACGGCAGCGAATATATCTGGGTTCCGACTCACGGTGGTTACCATTTTATCGATGATCGCGGTGCCATCGCCGGTTATCTGAGCTTCGGTGCGAACTTGGGTGACGCTGAAAGTTTTTCGCCGCCGAGTCGTTTAAAGGATGGTAGCTTCGCGATAGGAATGTATTGCGGGATCGATCGAATCACGATCAGTAAAAATGCTTCCGGTCAGCAGATCACTTCGGGGGCTTGGGTTCCCTAAGAAAACACGACTGCGTCTCAAGAATTAGTGACTCAGGATTTGTCCCAAGAACGCGCGCGTGCGCTCCTCTTTTGGATTTTTGAAAAAGTGCTGTGGTTCGCCTTCTTCAATAATTTTTCCTTGATCAAAGAAAATGATTCGGTCTGCAACTTCTTTTGCGAACCCCATTTCGTGAGTCACCACCACCATGGTCATACCGGAAAGAGCGAGCTCCTTCATGACCTGAAGGACCTCATTCACCATTTCAGGATCGAGAGAAGAAGTGGGCTCATCAAATAACATCAGGCGAGGTTGCATCGCTAGAGCACGGGCAATGGCCACACGCTGTTGTTGCCCACCGGAAAGAGAACTCGGGTATTTTGCGGCCTTATCCACGATTCCTACCCGCTTGAGTAAGTCCATCGCGAGTTTTTCGGCATCTTCCTTAGTGAGACCACGCACCTTCATCGGTGCGAGAGTAATATTTTCCAGTACATTCAGATGAGGGAACAGGTTGAAGCTTTGAAATACCATTCCCACTTCTTTACGGATGGCATCCAAATTTGCACCATCTTCCAGTGTGATTCCATCAATTTTGATTTCGCCTTCGTCAAATCTTTCCAAGCGGTTGAGGGTACGGATAAAAGTGCTTTTCCCAGAGCCTGAAGGACCGATGATGACGACGACCTCGCCTTTTTTGACCGTGATGCTGATGTCTTTCAGCGCTTCAATATTACTGTCGTAAGTTTTGCTCACGTTAGTTGCTTCGACCATGTTGTGAGACGGGTCGATCAAGCTACGTGCAGCGCTCATTCTTGTGTTCCTTCAGATGGCGAGATTGGAGGAGCGATTGGAAAGCAAGCCTTAGTAAACCAAGCGATGAGTGGAGCGGCAGCTGGATTCAGGTTCACTACTTTTTTCCCGCAGTCTTCCGAATCAATCAAGGGATAGTTCGCAGTCATGATTTTGTAAGTGCCGATGTCGCAAGGATTGTGAGATTGCTGAAATGGGCCGGCTGCTGCTGCGGTCATCCAGATTCCAGCTTGGTCTAGCTCTGCTTTACTCGGGGTGAATTGAGTGTTGTAGTTGTAGATCCAGGTGCCGTTTGTACTGCGCCCTTTGTGGACCTCGGAAGTTATTTTGAGCAATCCATCTTTTGCATCCACGAAAAACGAGCAGTGAGTTTCGAGTGCGGCACCCGGAACCACGTATCCTGAATATTGGTCTAACTGGAGTAGTCCTGCAGCACCGGCGGTTGAAGAAATGAGGAAAAAGATGGCAGAAAAAATTGTGTACTTCATGCTTACTTAATAAAGTAGCTGCGGGGTGACGTCAAACAAAAATTCGTTAAATTTTGTGAAAATTTTCCGGAGAGTTTTGTTGAAAAAAGTTTGGAGAAAATTTTAGATAAAAATTCCGAGAGACTGGCACAGTTGCACCCAGCGATGAGAACTTGGCACCTCTCTTGGTGGTCCTTGGATGTCGGAAAGTGGGGCGTCCATCACCTTTCCTTCTCGGTAAACCACGGCTCTATTCCAGTTTTTGTTCAGAACTAGCTCAGCGGCTTTTGCCCCCATGCTGGCGGTGAGAAAACGGTCGGTGGTGGTAGGAGCGTGGGCGCGCTGAAGATGCCCAAGGACAACATGACGTCCTTCCCAGGGAGAGTTTTCCTCAATCCAGCGAGCCATGCGCTCGCCAATTCCACCAAAACGAATTCCGGTTGCCGATTTTTGGTTTTCAGTGAAGATGGCGGACTCTCCTTGAGCTTTAGCAGCCTCCGACACCACCATCACCATTCCTGTTTTTCCAGATTGGTGAGCGTCGGTTAAAAATTTACTGAGTTCTTGGCGCGAATAGGGACGTTCAGGAATTAAAATAGCGTCGGCTCCGGAGGCGAGTCCGCCACCGAGTGCGATCCAACCCGCTGATCTTCCCATGGTTTCCACTACCATTACCCGGTGGTGGGCATTTGCGGTTGATCGGAGCGCGTCCACCGCGTCTGCTACCACAGTGCAAGCTGTGTCATAGCCAAAAGTAACCTCAGTTCCCTGAAGATCATTATCAATGGTCTTGGGGACGCCAATAATTTTTAGGTCTGGTGCCAATTCGCTGAGTCCCTTAAAAGTTCCGTCTCCACCAGCCGCAATCAGACCGTCCAGATTTAGTTTTGCAAAGTGTTTTTGAAACTCGTCGGCCCGACCCTGGATTTTTGATTTGTTAGAGGTACCTAAAAACGTTCCAGCAACGGCGTGAATGCCTAAAATTTCGTCCCATTGGATCAACTTTGTTCTTCCGGTAAAAATTCCGTCAAAGCCGTCCAAAATTCCGACCACTTCAATCTTGTTTCTGAGAAGTACTCTGGACGCCGATTCAATAATTCCGTTGAGTCCCGGGGCGTCTCCGCCACCGGTCATGATTCCAATTCGCATGGGAATAGTTAATCACTGCTGAATCGTATTGGGAAGGACTTCCCAGGATGAATTTTTCCAAATGACGAGCTTCGGTAGCCCGTGGGGGCCAGCCCGGTAGGTGCTGATCGTCGCGAGTGGACTGGGAGGGTTCATCACTGCCACCGGACTATTGATCAAATGAAAAAGATTTTCGGCGGGGAAGGTGTTCGGTAAAAATTCACCGGTTTTGCAGTCCGCGATAAACCAGATCGATCCAGTAGACATCGGAGATTTTAACAGTAGAAAATGCTGGTCGAAGTTGGGTTTACTGATTTCCGGATTTGCCTTCATGATGTTGTCTTTGTGTTTCAGTGCTTCGGTGAAACTATTGAAATTGAGTTTGGTACAGCCCTCATTCGGCGATGGAGCGGTGGAGGCATATTTCAGAAGCTCACTATAATAAAGTGGAAGGAGCATCGTGTTCATTCTGGTCTTGCTTTGGTGGCTACGAATTTCCCAGATGCTGATGACGAGGACGATGAAAATCACGATGCCTAAGATTATTTTTTTCATGGGTTAGTATTATTCTATGGTGAAGGTGGGGACTCATCAACTCCTAATTTATGGATTGCATCCTGCGACCGTACCTGAGCTAATATAAGACGGAGTGGATTGAAAACGATTCAGATGAAGGTTGTACATCGTGCAGATTTCGGCGGCGGAAAGTGGGCGGTTGTAGATTTCGACGTTGGAAATGGATCCGGAGAAATTGTTCCAATTGCCGCCCTTTCCGATACCGGTGACGGTGAGCGCCGCTCCGGCACTTGCGGGCGAGTACACGGGTAGTCCATTCATATAGAGAACGTTATTCGTCCCGTTTTGAGTACCAGCAACCTGATACCACGTGTTGTTGGTAAACGGTGTGGAAGTTACTGTTTGAACGGAGAATATGAAGAGAGAAGTTTGAAATGTCGTAGCACTGACGTATGGATATAGCATCAATCCCGAAGTAGCTGAGCCAATGATATTTTCAGTATTAGACATTGTTGCGAAATTGAGCCACATCACAAACGAACTACTTCCGGCACTTGCTGAAACGGTAGAAGTAGTAACGTAGTCTTCAGAAGTGGTGTTGAGCGGATTGGCATTCATATTCAGATTGTATGGTGCCGCTGTGGTGCCAGTTCCCTGCCAGCCCTGGGCGGCCGAACAATAAGTTCCATTCGGAGTAGTGAGCTGAGCGGATAGGGTTGCAGTCAAGCCCATATTAATTCCAATCGGTGCCATCGTTCCTTGACTGGTCGGACAACCGGTTGCAGGCCACGGAATCACACCGGTGCTCGCGGATGCAGCATCGATCGCATAGAGCAAGCCATCTGAGTTGAGTTGCTCTTGTGGTCCGCCATATTTGTAGCGCGTATTCACGAAATTGGTAAGTTCGGTTTGAGCGGTGAAATCATCATCAGCCAGAGCCAATTGATTGTAAATTCGAAGGTCGCCCAGCTGGCCTTGCCATTTATTACCGTTGCTTGCGTTGGGGTCAGCGCCGACAACCATGTTGTTCGTATTTGCGTAGGTAGAGGTATAATAAGTTGTACTTGCGTTCACAACACTCAGACACTGGGGTTCGCCATTGATCATGAAACTAAAAGTAGTATTTGGGGCATCCCACCAAGTTGCTATATGATACCAGTTGTTGTTGGTAAGGATAGTTGAACTCATACATTCAGCACTTTTGCCGGCGGTATTGTAGTGGTTGGCAACTTGTTGCGAGGTTAGTGTTGTAGTATAAAAGGCCGTTTGCATGAATTTAGCATCATCAGCGTCCGTGGTGCTGCCCGCAACAACAGCCGATGGCCCGAAGTCACCACCCACGTAAATAGTCGTTGATCCTCCAGTTAGCGGCAAGGTCGCAGGGATCGCACCCCCTGCGACGGTAGCGGTCACTGCGGTTCCATTGATGTATCCTGCAATCCTGCTCGCGGCTGCTTTGGTGCCGTCGTAAGTGACTACGACATGATACCAGGTTGAGACATTGAGCGTGAATCCTGAAAGGGTTACATAATTAGCAGATCCAACATAAACTCTCAGAGTATTGGCCGAGTCTGGAAACTCCACAGAAACTGCATTTCCTCCACCATCCAGCATTACCATTAAAGGATACGCCCTGTTGTAGCCGGCAAGCTGATTGTACCAAAACTCAATGGACGTGTGTGCTGCTCCATCGAACGTACTGATCGCTGAACTCGTACTCTTAGTATAGTTTACGGCTTGCGTGCTGTTAGCCCCGCCACTGTTAAAGATACCCGTGAAATTCGTTCCAGGAAATGGTCCCCCGACACTTGTGTTTCCTGTAGCGACCGCTCCTACCAATGTGGCGCCGATTCCACTTCCGGACCAGTCAGCGAGAGTGGAGGATCCTGCAGCGTCAGTCATCGGCCAATAAATCGCGGGTGAGTCGCCCATCACCACATCATCGTAACCGACACCCACTTGGGCGACGAGTTTACCGGAACCATCCAGAGCCTGTTTGATTTTGATTCCAGACGAAGAATTGATCACGGTTGCAGTTCCCGATCCTGAGGTCGATTCAAAAAGATTCGAAACAAGGGTTTGCCCCGTAGTGGCGACGCTTTCCGGATAGAACCATCCATCGATCATCGCGCCATAAGTAGAAGCAGAACTTCCACCGCCGGTATTAAAGCTGGTACCAAGGCTTAGGTATGAGGTCGACCCGTCGAGCGCGATTGCATACGGACCGGCCGCGCCGGATGTAGTTCGAGTACTATCGCCCGTTAGCCCATGTGCAGTGGTGAGTGAACCCGCTGTGAAGGATCCATGGGAAGCCGGACTGGCTAAGTTAACAATTTGCTGATTCCAGGTACCATTCGTACTGTTGATATTTCCATCGATGAACTGCGGATCAAAATACCCGGCGAGATTTCCATACCAGGTTGCCGAAACATAATTCCCGGTCACGATCGATGGCATGATATCGATGTTAAATGTTTCCGTTTGAGCAGGAAGCGTTCCGCAACCCGCGCAATTGAGAGATGCTTTAATCGTAATCGCGTAGGTTCCATAGGTGTTTGGTCCCGGATACCATTCAAATTTTCCGTTCGTGCTATTCCAAATCGTGTTCGTGTAATGAGACGGGAGAGACGAACACGCAGTGGCGGAAGAAAATCCAGGACCAGTAAAGGTACAGCCATCATTGTGCGCATCGAGACTCGTATTATTTCCATAAAGCATGTTCGTGGTGTTCGGAGTGCCGCTCGCATTGTTTTGGACTTGGAAATAAGTGCAAGGAACACCTGGGTTGGTAGGGCAATTCGTAGAATTATATTGAGTGGAAAGTGCGGTTCCGCCGATCGTTGAATACTGATTGTAGTAAACCGAACCAAATTGATTCACACTCGCTTGATTCACATAGCTTGCTGGACTGGTGTTGAAATTAAAATTACTTCCACTATTTACGGTGGTGAGAATGATTGCGGGTTCAACTACCACATTGTAACTTGTGGTTCCCGTTCCAGGACTTGGTCCCGTTCCATTTCCGGTCACAGTGTATCCGTCTGAACCGGTGATGGTGACGGTATAAGTCGTTACTGCATTAGAGACCGCAGCAGCAACACTCGGTGTCCAGCTGAGTACGCCTGTGGCAGTGTTAAATGATTCAGATGCATTCGGAAGAGAGCTACAGGCGGTACCGGCAGAATTTCCACCACCAGAAAAAGTACAGGAATAGGTAATCGTGTCGCCGTCGATATCGGTAGTGACAGTACTGGTATTTGAATCTTGCACCGTCACCGCCGTCATCGCGGTGGTAGCGGCAATCGTTTGAGTCGCCAGACTATTCGTCAACGCTGGCGTACGATTTTTATCGTAAACGGTGAGTGCCATGTTTTGAATCAGAACGACAGCATCAATCGTACAAGAAATCGTGAATGCAGGATTAGGACTCCACGTACTGTGTGCACTCTCATAAGTAGGAGCACAGGTGACGTAGCACGCTGCACCCGTACATGAACAGCCAGCCCCAGGACATCCTGAAAGCGTTCCACCACCGAAGGTACAATTTGCATTGGCATCGTTCGTCGCATTAGACCCACCTTGATTTGCCATGGTGAATGTTGGAGTGCTGCCTCCATGAGTACACGAAAGTGCAGCCGTTTGGTCAGCGGCATCGTTTTCATTTCCAGTAATCGAGGTGATCGCAGAAAAGGTACCGATGGAGTCAGTCGTACCTTGAACATTGATGGTATTATTGTCCACATTTCCGAGAACATCCACGGCCTGCACTCGCCACTTGTAAGTAGTAGCCGTGCTAAGGCCCGTGATCGTGACCGTGTTGGATGCCGCGCCATTTACGGATTGATTGAGAGTTAAGTTTCCGGATCCATCAACGCTATAAACATTGTACTTAGTCGGACCAGTGATTGCCGTCCAATTGAGTTGCATCGTGGTTCCCGTGATATTGGTAATGGTGGCGAGCCCGGCGAAGTTGAGTCGCACGTCCACATCAACGATGGTGCTAGCGGTGCCACCCGAGTTGGTTCCAGAAAATTTTATTTCGTAAGGTCCTAATGCAGAGGAATTTGGTGTCCAAGAAAGCACGCCCGTGGCTGTATTAAAGGTCGCGACTGATCCCGGTAAGGAAGTACAGGCTGTTCCAGGACTCACGCTTCCATCAATCACGGTGTCATATACGCAAGTGTAAGTCATTCCCGTATCGTTACCCGGAGACCCTGCTGCAATGTTGTTCACATCAAAACTAAGATTGACGGTCTGAACTCCGTTGTTTGGATAGAGATGATTCGTGAGTGTGGTCAGCACTGGTGTGCTCGGATTCACGGTTACAGTAAAGTTTTGGGTACCGGTGAGTGGTGTCGCTTGCTGATCGCTGGCGGTGATGACCACGGTATAAACGGTTGAGGCATTGGCAACGGCGGACGCGGTAGTCGAAGTCCAGGTGAGGGCGCCCGTTCCGGCATTAAATGTTTCAGTTCCCGGTAACAATAGGCAGTTTGTTCCCGCACTAAATCCGCCGCCGGAGAAAGTACAAGAAAAAGCAAGTGGATCAAGATCAATATCAAAATCATTGCTCGCATCACTATCCAGTGGAGTGACGGTGGTGATGGCATTTCCAGCAGTGATCGTTTGATTGCTGATCGCGGCCAGTGTCGGTGCCCGGTTCGTATCAGAAACATTGACCGTGAGTGTTTGGTTTAAATTCACGGCATTAATCGTACATTTTACCACCACACTTGAAGTCCACGTCGCATGTCCGGTGTGATAACTAGGAGCGCAGGTTACTTTCGCAGGGGATCCGCCGACGGTGCAATTTGCGGTGGCATCACTTTGTGAAGTGATTGTGTAAGCTGGGGTATCGCTGCCAGTATCGCTACAAGCAAGATTTGCGGTCGAAGCGCTTCCTCCTTCAGCAACGGCGAGATTGGCAATTGAAGTGAAAGTCGCGCCCGAAGTATTTCCAGTGCTATTGACCGTATTGCTATCTAAATTTCCGAGTGTGTCTACTGCCTGCACTCGCCAAGTATAACTCGTTCCAATCGCTAGACCGGTCACTGTTCCGGAAGTGGATCCACCACCCGAGATCGTTTCGTTAAAAGTTAAACTTCCGTTAGCAGCGACACTATAGACATTGTATCCGGTCGCTCCGGTAGCCGCAGTCCAGTTGAGTTGCATTGAGGTTCCGGTGATCGCTGAAATAGAAGAGATGCCGGCAAAATTGAGTCTGACGTCGACGTCCACGATTGAACTACCGGAACCGCCTGAGTTGGTGCCGGTGAATTTAATTTCATAAGGACCGAGCGCAGACGTATTCGGAGTCCACGATAAAATTCCGGTGGACGTGGAAAAGGAAATGAATCCAGGCAAGCTCGAACAATTAGTTCCAGCTCCAACCACACCATCGATCACGGTATCGTAAACACAGGCATAGGTCATTCCCGCGTCGTTTCCAGGCGATCCAGCCGCGATGTTGTTCACGTCAAAGCTGAGATTCGTGCCTTGAATACCGTTGTTTGCCGGGTAGAGATGATTGGTAAGAGTGGTGAGGACTGGTGCACTCGGATTCACGGTCACAGTAAAATTCCCGGTGTTGGTGAGTCCCTGCGAGGCATTTGGATACTGGTCATTTGCTAAAATTGAAATAGTATAAACGGTTTGCGCGTTGGCAACAGCTGCGGTGGCGGAGGAAGTCCAATTCAAGACTCCCGTTGAAGTATTAAAGCTCTCTGTCCCCGGCAATAAATTACAAGTCGTACCAGCACTGAAGCCACCTCCGGAAAATGTACAAGAGAAGAGAAGTGCATCCAAGTCGACATCAAAATCATTATTCGCCGTGCTGTCCAATGGAGTGATCGTCGTGATGGCTGCACCAGCTACGACTGTTTGATTGGAGATCGCTGCCAGATTCGGTGCCCGATTGGTATCGGTGACATTCACGGTGAAGGCTTGGTTCAGGTTTGCAGAGTTGATGGTACACTGAACAGTGACAGTAGAAGTCCACGATGCGTGAGCTGTGTGATAGCCCGGAGTGCAAGTGACTACCTTCGGACTACCGGTAATACTGCAATTCGAAGCGCCAGTTTGCGAAACGATGGAATAAACTGGTGTGTCAGCAGCCGTATCACTACAAGCGAGATTCGGCGTGCTGAGAGTTGCTCCTTCAGCGATGCTGATGTTGGCAATGGAACTAAAACTTGAACCGAGCGTGCTTGCGGTTTGATTCGCGGTATTGCTATCCGGATTTCCTAATGCATCGATCGCGACTGCTCTCCAGGTATAAGAAGTAGAGGTGCTCAAAGCGCTGACGATAGCACTGGTTGAGCCTGCTCCTGGAACGTTTTGATTGAGGGTTAAGCTTCCATTGGCATTCACCAAGAAAATATTGTAACCGCCGGTCGCTCCGGTATTGCTAGTCCAGTTCAGTTGCATGCTCGAGCCGGTGATATTGGAGATTGAAGTGAGACCACCGAAGTTGAGTCTCACATCGACATCGACAATCGAGCTGGCGGATCCACCTGAATTGGTACCCGTGAATTTAATTTCAAAGGGACCAACGGCAGATGTATTTGGTGTCCAAGATAATATGCCGGTTGAGGTGGAAAATGAGATGAAACCAGGCAAACTAGAACAATTGGTTCCAGCTCCGACCGTGCCATCGATCACGGTGTCGTAAACGCAGGCATAAGTCATTCCTGCATCGTTTCCTGGCGATCCCGCCGCAATGTTATTCACGTCAAAACTAAGATTGGTGCCCTGAACCCCGTTACTAATCGGATAAAGATGATTCGCAAGAGTGGTGAGCACTGGTGCACTTGGATTCACCGTGACGGTAAATGTTTTTGTGTTGGTGAGAGGAGTCGATTGCTGATCGCTCGCGGTCACTGAAACGGTGTAAACGGTTTGAACATCACCGGCGGCTGCCGCAAGATTACTAGTCCAACTCAGTACACCAGTGCCGGTATTGAAGGAAGCAGTGCCAGGCAAGGATGTGCAAAGGGTGCCTGCGCTGAATCCACCACCCGAAAAGGTACAAGAAAAAGCGAGTGCATCGAGATCGACGTCGAAATCATTGCTGGCCGTACTATCAACCGCAGTTACATTCGTGATCGCTGCCCCTGCTGTGATGGTTTGATTTGAAATCGCAGCGAGACTCGGTGCTCGATTGGTATCGGTGACGTTCACAGTAAACACTTGATTTAAGTTTGCCGAGTTGATCGCACATTGAACGGTCACGGTGGAAGGCCAGCCCGTATGCCCTGTGTGGTAACTTGGAGAACAGTTCACTGTTTTTGGTGAGCCGGCGCTGATACTACAGCCCGAAGCATCCGTTTGTGAAACGATGGAATAGACAGGAGTGTCGGCGGCCGTATCACTGCAGGTGAGATTTGCAGTGCTCAAGGTCCCACCCTCTGCGATCGTCAGATTTGCAATAGATCCGAAGGTTGAACCTGAGGTGTTCGCGGTGAGATTAACCGTATTGTTATCTGGGTTAGCTAATGCGTCGATTGCTCTGACTCTCCAAGTGTAGGAAGTAGAGGTGCTCAGCCCCGTGACGACCGCACTGGTTGAACCGCTTCCTGGAACATTTTGATTGAGGGTTAAACTTCCGTTGCTGTTCACCAAGAAAATATTATAACCGCCGGCGGCACCAGCAGAACTACTCCAGTTCAATTGCATGCTTGAACCGGTAATGTTGGAAATCGAAGTGATTCCGTTAAAGGCGAGTCGAACGTCCACTTCTACAATCGTGCTGCCGGTTCCCCACGCATTGGTACCGGAAAATTGAATTTCAAAAGGACCATCCGCAGTCGAATCTGGAGTCCACGACAATACACCAGTGGAAGTGGAAAATGAGATAAAGCCAGGGAGGGTTGAACAGTTTGCTCCACCGACCACTGATCCGTCGGGAGTGTTATCGAAAGTACAGCTGTAGGTCATTCCGGTGTCGTTCCCTGGCGCTCCACCAGCAATATTATTCACATCGTATGAAACATTGGTTCCTTGGATTGCGTTGTTGATCGGAAAAACTTTGTTCACGAGAGGGGTAAGGATCGGAGCACCTGGATTGACGGTGATGAGAAAAGATTGGGTGTTCGTCAGCGGAGTCGGGTGATTATTGCTTCCAGTGACGGAGACAGTGTAAATCGCCGGCGCATTAGCCACTGCTGCACTCGGACTGGTGGTCCAAGCAAGAATGCCTGTTCCGGTGTTAAAACTTTCGGTTCCTGGAAGTGACGAACAGTCCGTATTTGAAAAGCCGCCTCCCGAAAAAATACAGCTATAAAGAATCGGATCGCCATCGATATCGGTGTCATTTCCGGTGCTGGTATCATGTTCATCAACAGGGGTAATGGCATTACCGGCAATAACGGTTTGGTTTGAAATCGCAGCCAATGTTGGTGCATGTGCAACTCCGGAAATAAAAATAGTGACGGTGGCATTCGTCGCAGAATCAAAACTTCCATCATTGGCTTTGTAGGTGAAGGTATCGGTACCGCTCCAGGCTGCTGTTGGAGTGTAGGTACAAGCGCGAGTTCCTCCATTCGGGCTGCCTACCATATTCATGCATCCGGTGAGGGTTCCGTGTGCAGGCGGAACAACAACCGCATACGTGAGCGGCAAACTTTGAGGGTCGATCGCCACATTCGTCGTGAAATTAATGGGAGTGGATTGTGTTCCAAAAACATTTTGATCCGAGCCGATGAGTGGTGCTCCGGTCAGACCACCGGCGATCGTGGTGACGTCTGGAGTAAATCCAGTGAGACTGTTCAATGAACTTTGTGAAGGGCCAGAACAGGCGCTGACAACAAAGGCGGACGCGGCTATCAAAGCCGTCCTTACCGCGATCATGTTTTTCCCTAATCGAAACATCGATACCCTCACCCTTAATTATCGGTGTTTATTTGACATTGCGTAAGGTGTGTCCGGAATGACTTGATCACCTAATTCACTAAAATCGCCACTATCTTGAATCAGTTGGATTAGAGTGTTTTTAAGTAAAGAATAAATAAATAAATTTAATAGAACATCTTAGGGATTACAGTTCGCCACTGTACCCGATGAAATGTAACTTGGGCTCGCCTGGAAGCGGTTGAGATTGATGTTGTACATCGTGCAGATTTCAGCGGCGGAGAGACTACGATTGTAGAATTGGGCGTTCGACATTGCGCCTGTGAAATTATAGAAACCAGCGCTGGCCTCACCGATTGTCGTGTTCCCAGTAGCGGCACCCGCAGATGCGACGGTATGCACTAGTACACCATCTTTGTAGAAATTGACATTGGTACCATCTTGGGTCGAGGCAAGCTGATGCCAGGTATTCACCGTGAACGGCGTTGCGGTAATCGTTGTACCATAACCGTTTTGTGGCCACGGATCGTATGAATAAGTAGTTGCGGA
>Ga0207083_1021_pt1 | contig 33668 bp, 28 predicted proteins | sample Alteio_BWMinHeat_57_FD_153516 | JGI IMG/M metagenome (GOLD analysis project Ga0207083, IMG submission 153516) | Enriched cells from forest soil in Barre Woods Harvard Forest LTER site, Petersham, Massachusetts, United States -... | ecosystem: Environmental > Terrestrial > Soil > Temperate forest >... | reverse complement strand
GGATGGAGAAGAAAATCCATTCCTGCATAACCACAATAGGTCACTAAAATTTCCGTAGGAATTAAAAAAATGGAAGTGGCTATCAAGTAATGGCTGAACCGGATGCGTGTAACCCCTAGACCATAATTCACTAAATGAAAGGGAATGATAGGGAACAGTCTCACCAGAGCAACAAATCGCCAGCCTTGTCGTTCAGCCCCAACAATTAATTGATTAATGGGGGTATAATTTTTCATGGCAAGCCAGTCAAATACAAGATAGCGACTGATGCAAAATGCACAAGCGGCGCCTACACATGCACCTAGTAGATTGAGCAAGGTGCCCAAGACTGGGCCAAATAGGGCTCCTCCTGCTAACGTTAAAAACACAGTAGGCATGAATAATACAGTTGCCAAACAATACAACAAAAGAAAAAAAACGGGGGCAAATAGACCCAGGGTCTTTGTCCAATCAAGGATAAGTGGGGCATTTTTCTGAAAAAAGTAGGCGCACAGTGCAATGATTATTATCACCAACGAGGCATAGAATTTTTTCATGGCCAATAGATTCTAGAATGGGTGTTTGTCGTACTCTAATTCAGTCACAAGGGTGATGCAAGCGTAAAAAATGTAGCTTCTTAATAAAACCTTAATTTACACGCGGTAACATGTAAACTATATGTGTGAAAACAGAGCATAATATGACGAGTAGTACGGATCTCATACTGAATAAGCTAAAATCGAAGAATAGAGATTGCATTTCAGACGTAAAAAACATTGCTCCTGGGGAATCAGCAGTTGCCCATCAAATGCCAATAACATCATCCCCATCGATGGGAGATATCTTAACAAACTGTCTCAGTCCCACAAAACAAAAAAACCTTGCCCCCGGTTCATAATCCTCTTCGACCGTTGCTATTTGCTTTAATTAACCTGCGCGATATACTGCAATAAACGGCAATTATAAACGTTGATCAGAGGTGAGCATGGCTGAAAATTTTTCTGCAACAGCCCATTGGCGTGATTCTGCTCGAAGTGCGCGTTTCTTCATGGTTGATGCGAGAGCTGCTTTTCCTATTTTTCTATTTTTAATGCATATCCGAATCTGGACCGGTATTCTGGTTTTGGTTTCTGCAATTTTTTTTGGCATTATTGAACATTATGGCTTTACGGTGCCTGTGTTTTTGCGTTGGTTAAGATCTTTTTTGGCGGGACCTGTTAAATCTTCACAACCCTGGTGGCGATAAATGGATAATATTAATAAAAGCTTAGCTTTAATTGCTGCTGGTATGAATGCTAAATTCTACCTGAATGATCGTTTTGTTAGTTTCGAAGAAGTTTTTTCAGATACGGGATTATTGCCGGCTATTGCTCGGCGTGCAGATCAACTTTGTTCATTGTGCTTAGGATACGGTTTAGGCGTTTCATTTGATGAAGCAGAAAATGCATTATTGGGCACAAGAGTGATCTTTGATGATGTCACTCCTAATGTGTTGCGATTGTTGTGTATAACGGATGTATTGAATGAATTAATTCAAGGCGGACCCAGCCGGGACTATACACCGTTAGATGAATTGATGTATGATTGATTTTTTGCGTAGAAATGTAAAAAATACGCAAACTTTGATATTGTTAAGGTTTGGTTAAGATAGATTCTGTTAATCTGTCTATAGAGATTAAAAATAAATTAATTGAGGAGCAGTTCATGTCTGGGCCATCGGAAAATCGACATCGCTTTCTAAGCAATGTAAGCAGTAATACAACGACTACACCGGGGATTACCTCTCAAATCGTGGATGAAAAGGTAACGAGACCTTTGAATAAGGAGTATGAAAGGATCCAAAAAATGGCTTCAATTTCGAAAACCCCTGAAAATCTATCAGCCTTGGTGACTGTTCTTGATTGTAAGGAGCGTGTAAGAGATGCTCAAAAGGGTTCAGATCTTGCAGCGAAGGCTCAAGAAAGCCAAGACAATGATAACAACGCCCCGAAAATTGGTCTATGATATCAGTAATCATTGATACTTATTGATTATATTGTTTCCTTGTTAAACAATCCTATTTGCTACTATTGACGATAGTAATTATTCTATGAAAGATGAATTGTCAGAACTTCAAACGAATGCTATTTTAAAGGCATTGAATGATGCTATCGAACAAGGCCCTTGGGATGAGTCTAATTTCCTGCGGGCCATTGGTAAGAATTTGCGTGAAATTCGCGATGGATTTTCTAATCAATTGAACGCAAAGGATATTAATCAGTCCAAAATGATTACGCAGCTCGCTCAAAGAACAGCCCTGCGCAGTAGTCTACAGGAAATTTTTATTGCTTTATACTCATCAGATGGTACCAAGCTTCAGTCCTGGGAACGTATTTTAATCAATTTACCTAAACAGATGATTTCACGGCCAATCTATGCGGAAGAAGCAGATGTTAAAGCTATTCTCAGAACCAAGGAAAATAAAAACAACGAAGCTTATGTTTCCATGTATATTAATCAAAATGATATCCTCCAATTACCGCCAGATAAAATCCCAATGGATAAACTCGGGAAACCTCTCCTGACATTGAAAGATAAATCATTGACATTGGATAATATCCATCAATTTGTGAGCGTAACGGGGACTTATCAATATATTCATGGACGACTGGTCAAAATTTCCTCTACGGAATAGCATTTAAAACCCAAATAATATTCAATTTGTTCGTGAATATATATTTCCAAGCGATAAAGTATCGCCAATTTAACATTATTGTGTATATACTTCTTTTATGTACGTCTCTTTAAATCGACCAGATGGCCCAACAACAACAGCAACAATCGGGTAATGATAACTCAATGGCTCCTGTATGGATTACAGTGCTATTGTTCTTTACGTTATATGTGGTTTGGATGCTTGGGCATCGTTATATAGTTTCTATCATTTTTCAATTAAACATATGGCAAGCCAAATTAATCAATTTATTCTTGGGTGGTTCTCATTTATCTAAAGAAATATATTTGATGGAAACTTTAAATCCGTCCTCAGTCAGTTGGGAACAGTTGATGGGGCTGACACGGATGGTTGGTGATTATATGCGTTACCCTGTTCTGGTAGCACTTATTCTTTTAGCAATTATCCTCTATAAATCGAACATTACACTTAAATTTCGTAAAAGCTATGACATGATATCTCTTCGTACGCAGGAGCAATACAATTGGCCGGCAATCATGCCTGTCATTCGGCAGGATTTAGTGAATACCGATATCAATACAGGTCCTTGGGCCATGGGAATGTCTCCCATGGAGTTTGCGCGAAAATATCAATTGCTCAAAAAAGATGATGTACTTTTAGATAACCCTCTACCAGGTCAAGAAATGACGGCTGGTATACGCCGTGGGGATGCCAAGAGGGTATTCACTTTGCAATTAGGACCTTATTGGGATGGGTTTAATCGTTGTGCACCGCATGTTCAGGCATTGGCTGCCGTTTTTATGGCGCGTTTAAACCGAGATAGAGACTCGGCAGTTAAGATATTGGATAATTTAGATAAAAGTAGCGTAACAGGGCGTCTTAATTTTAGCACAGTAAACTCTGTGCTTAGAAAATATCAAAATTATGAGAATGTTCAAGAAATTTTGTCCAAACATGCGTATTTATTAACAGTGATGGCTTCTTTGTTAGAAGCGTCCAGAAATGACGGAGTTGTGCCCAGTGCAGAATTCTTATGGCTAAAGACAATTGATCGTCGTTTATGGTATATGTTGAATTGTGTAGGTAGACAAACGCCTTTTGCAGAAGTCGGTGGTCCATTTGCTCATTGGCGTGCTGAGCAAGCTATGGGCAGACGTTCTCTTGTCCCCATGATCGATGAGGCAATTAAGGCCTTAGAGATAGCTGTTAAAGAAGTCAAGATATCCCCTAAAGAATTACAGGAGCTCCAACCATGATGCGAGGTATTGATTCTCGTCATGAAATTGATCCAACAATGTTATTGCGGGATACGAGAACTATTGGACAAAGGATAGGTGATTTTTTCTCAGATCCAACCAATATATCCGTTGTGCTTTTAGCGATTGCAGCAATTGTTTATTATCTTACGGAAGCTTCAGCCATTTTGTTTTTTATTGGCATATTATGTTTTACCTATACGTTTACCCGGAAGCAAACATTGCCTTTCCGTTTGCCAAAAACAGCGCATGTAAAAGATTTTAACGATTTGAAACCAGGAATTAAAACCCCTAATATGGCGCGTGGAATTGCTTTTTTTGGCAATGATTTAAAAAACAATGAAGAGTTATGGTTCGCTAATGAAGACATGAGAACTCATGTGCTCATTTTTGGATCAACAGGTTCTGGTAAAACAGAAACATTGGTTTCAATTGCCTTTAATGCATTGGTACAAGGCAGCGGTTTTATTTATGTTGATGGTAAAGGCGATAACTCACTTTTTGCGAAAATATTCTCTATGGTTCGAAGCATGGGTCGTGAGGATGACTTATTGCTCATTAACTTCATGACGGGAGCTCGTGACATTGTTGGGCCCCAAGAAAAACGATTATCAAATACCCTAAATCCATTTTGTCAAGGATCTTCAAGCATGCTCACTCAGTTAGTGGTGAGTTTGATGGGGGATTCAGCTCAGGGTGGCGATGGTGATATGTGGAAGGGAAGAGCCATTGCGTTTGTTGAAGCACTTATGCGCTTATTGGTTTACATGCGAGATGAAGGGGCTATCTTACTTGATGCCAATACTATTCGTAATTACTTCGATCTATTGCGACTTGAAGCGATAGTGGTGGATAAAGTATTTCCTCGTGATGATCAAGAAAGCATTAACATAGAATCGATACCTAAGCTCGTCACCGATCCCCTTCGAAACTATCTCAGTACATTGCCAGGTTACAATAAAGAGAAGAAAGGGAAGCAAGTATCTCAAGTACTAGAACAACATGGATTTATTACAATGCAGTTGGTACGTGCTTTTTCATCTTTGGCAGATACTTATGGGCATATTGTTCGCACTAACTTGGCCGAAGTAGATTTCAAAGATGTGGTATTAAACAGACGTATATTGGTTGTTTTGTTACCCGCACTAGAAAAATCGCCTGACGAGTTGGCCAATCTTGGAAAAATCATCGTATCCTCATTAAAAGCCATGATGGCCGCGGGGTTAGGAGAAGAGGTGGAGGGAGAATATCGAGATGTGATAGAACGCAAACCAACCAATGCGCCAACTCCGTATATCTGTATTCTTGATGAGTATGGTTATTATGCTGTAAAAGGCTTTGCGGTAGTTCCCGCACAAGCGCGATCATTGGGGTTTTCCGCGATATTTGCAGGCCAAGATTTACCCGCTTTCCAAAAAGCATCAAAAGAAGAAGCCGCTTCCATTGGAGCAAACACGAATATCAAAATTTGCATGAAACTGGAAGATCCGATAGAAACATGGGATTTTTTCACTAAGACAGCAGGTGAGGCTTATGTGACAAAAGTTGATTCGTTTCAAACCAAAGAAAGCACTGTCGCTAACAGTTACATGGATACGAAAAGCTCCTCTTTTGAGCGTCGAGCACGCATTGACTTATTGGATTTAAAGGAACAAACAGAAGGCGAAGCTCACATCTTCTTTCGTTCTAAAATTGTTCGGGCGCGAATGTTTTATGCAAATCCAAAACCGGTTAAGAGATTAAAATTAAATCAATTTTTAAAAGTTTGCTCTCCTCCGGATGATTATTTAGTGAAGTTACAAAAACAATTATCGAGTTTTAAGATTGTGCTTGAAAGCAGTGATCTGAGTATTAATAAAGATCTAAAAAATGAAGAGATCACCTTGATCAGTAATGCTTTGCGCGAAGCAAATATCACCGAACCCATAGAGCGTGGAGTCGCAGCGTTGTTAGCATTTCACCGTCACAATGAACCGGAAGCTGTGGAAGAATTGGTTGAGAATGTTGAAGCAGGGCATTTAACCATTTTCACGTCATTAAATTATCCTGCGAGTTACCCTCCTTTACTGGTCAAAGACATCAAGCTTTTTTCTGAACCTTTATTGGATATCAATACGACGCGTGATTTAATGATGGCAGTCGAACGGGTATCAGGAGAGAAAGACAAATTAGCAGGGACTATCTCAAATGAGTTGATAAAAGATTTTCAATTGGCTACTTCCTATCCGCCGCAAGAAAGAGATGTAATTAGTGTGAGTGATTTAATGGAAATAGTAAAATCTCTGAGCGCCAAAATTGAGCAAGAACGTGAAAAAGCAAAAACCAAAACTGTAACCGAAACTGAAACCTAAAGTAGTCGATTGCTTCTGTTAATGGATAATATATATTCATGTTTGTAAAAAATAATCTAGTAATTGATTTTATCAATACATTATTTTCATATATTGCTTGTAACGCAATGATTAGTATGTTTTTATTTCCTTAAGAAATTAGATTTTTTTTCATAATGAGGATTCGCATTGAGACGATTGCATGTTGGCTTTACTGGTAAGGCAACATGGCTTGCTGCCTTGCTGATATTTTTTGCGTTAACGGGTTGTCACGTCCTTTCCAAAAATAAGTGGACTACTCAACCCAAACTACCTTTCAAGGTATCAGGTGCGCAAGATAAACATATCATAGCAATGCAAACATTGCTGATGAAAAATGGGGTCCGAGTTGTTACTATGGGACAAGATTATCTTATCTCGATTCCCTCTACAGCCCTTTTCCCGGATGAATCGCCACAGTTGATGTGGGGCGGGTACTCTTTATTGGATGCTGTTTCCTGTTATTTAGAGCAATTTAGAAAAGTGGCCGTCACAGTTACCGCTTTTAGTAATAAATGTGTTTCAGCGAAACGAGATAGAGCGCTAACCCTCGCTAGAGCTAGAGCAGTCGGTGATTATTTATGGTCACAAGGAATTGATAGTCGTTTTGTCTTTACACAGGGCTTGGGTAGTGATAAACCTATAACCAGGTATAATCAAAAAGGTGATCATTCAGAAAACTCAAGAATTGAAATCACTTTTCGGGATGCAGTAGCCTGACATAGTATTGCCTCTACGCTCCGCGGCTTGTCAGCGGGATCCTGCGAACAAGCCGTGGGTTCTCGTGGTCGTAAAGGCGATCAAGGCCAGAAAGATATTAGATAGAACATGTACTAAGAAAAAATAAAGATAGCGGGGTTGATAAGCGGGGTTGATATGAGTCGAGAGACATGGAGTTTAACAAAACAGTCAAAACGATTTTATGTCGCCACATATCGTAGAGTGGGAACTGCGCTGATTATGTCTGTTGTTATTAACTTAGCCTTGGGTTGCGGTATATATTATACCTATTTCAATCTTCCTGAACCTGAGTTTTACGCAACAAGCGGCATTGCTCCTCCAGTATTATTGACTGCAATGGATATACCAAATAATACATCTGTTGCATTATTAGCACCTGATCCAGAGATAGAAAATAACATAAAAAAAATACCGCAATAACAGAGGATATTATGGCTGAAGATGCTTTGACTGCTGTTGCACTAAGAAATAATTTTTATCGAGATGGCCAACGTAAAATGATCTTGGTTTTATTGGTATCCATGATTGCCAATGTGATTTTGGCATTCATATTGGCCTATATCATTACCCATCCTCCCGAGCCGAAATATTTCGCAACAAGCATTAATGGAAGGATCACTCCATTATTTCCATTGAATCAACCAAATCAATCTGACTCAGCCGTATTACAATGGGCAAATCAAGCCGCTATTGCAGCTTATACTTATAACTTTGTTAACTACCGAACAGAGTTACAGGCATCATCAGGCTTCTTTACAGCGGATGGTTGGGATCAATTTTTGATGGCACTTCAACAATCAAACAACCTTGATGCGGTGCGAGCTAAAAAGCTCATTGTGTCTGCAGTTGCAACCAGGGCACCCATTATTCTCCAAAAAGGAATTTTAAATGGTAATTATTCGTGGCGAGTACAAATGCCTTTATTAGTTACCTACCAGAGTGCGAGCGAATTTTCACAACAAAATAATGTGGTAACGATGTTGATTACAAGAGTTTCACCACTGAATTATCCTCGTGGAATTGGGATATCTCAATTTGTTGTTGGTCCTGCTAGTATTGGAGTAAGTGGATGAGGAATGGACAGTTGAAAATTTCATCAAGAATAATAGTGATCACAGGACTTGTTTATGGTGGAGTATGCGGATATTGTGCTTCTCCAGCATCAACAATTGAACAAATACCAAATCAAAATGCCGAAACCAATTCTGCCCAACAAGCATTAGTGCAATTGCGCATGTTACAAAAACGCTTATCTCCAAGCACTGACGAAAACGATACCGCAACGAATAAAGGAACACCAGAACCCTCACAAGCATTAACCCAACAGTTAAATGCGACTGATAAATCACCGAATAAAGTGACAGCTGAAGCTCCCCCAACACCAACACCAACACCGACAGCTGGTGGGGAAGGTCAGGTAATGACTTCCTCTGAAAAAGAAGCTATTGAGAACTTGGCCTTTGATAGTGTTAAAGAACAACTGTTCCCACTCAACCCGGAAGAAATTATCCGGGTTAAGCAATTATACAATACTACGGAATCTGCTCAGGTAGCGACTGCAGGAACGCCTCCCAAGCCAACGGCAACGTCGCAGTTTGTTAATTTATCACCAGGTTCTACGCCACCGGTTATCCGCTTGTCCCAAGGATTTGTATCTTCCTTAGTATTTCTTGATTCTACGGGGGCACCATGGCCAATTAACGCATACGATTTGGGTGATCCTGCTGCCTTCAACATACAATGGGACAAAACCAGTAATACGCTAATGATTCAGGCCAGTAAATTATATACCTATGGCAATCTTGCTGTTAGATTAAAAGGATTGAATACGCCAGTAATGTTAACACTTATCCCTGGCCAGAAGGCAGTAGATTATCGTGTTGATTTGCGTATACAAGGTTATGGCCCTAACGCAAAGAGTATGCCAATGGAAGAAGGCATTCCTCCAGCGGCTAATGATATATTGTTGCATGTGCTTGACGGAGTTCCCCCACAAGGCAGTTCTCGATTAGTGGTGAGTGGTGGGGATGCACGGGCCTGGTTATTGAATGATAAGATGTTTATAAGAACAGCGTTGACGATATTATCACCGGGTTGGATTGGAAGCATGACGAGCGCAGATGGTACTCATGCGTATGAAATGCAAAAATCACCAGTTCTTTTGGTGTCCTGGCATGGCAAGGTCATGCAGATCAAGGTAGAAGGGTTATAAAAAAATGGCAGGCAAAAAAGACAACTTAAAGGCACTTTTTTCAAATACCCGAACAAGGGTAATTATTGTTTTTACAATAATAATTTTGATGATAGCCATGATCGTTGGCATTGTGAAAATCAGTTCTACAATGAAATTGAGTGGCTCGTCCAATGCGGACTTGCAAACTGCACCTTCGGTTCGTTCAATTCCTGGATCGACAAATCCGACTGCACAATACGAAGCGCTTCAACAGGCGCAAAATGTTGTTCAAGCCAGGGAAGCAACTAAAAAAGGGGGCAGTGCTATACCTACCATCATTCGAACACAGGAGTTTGGTGAGGGTGTTGAGTCTATTGGTCCACAACAAGGTGAGGGTGGTGTTGGTTTTGAGACACTCTCACGAGAAGACACAGCAGGGGCACAGCAAAGTTTGTGGATTCAATCCGTGAAAGACAGTAATTGCAGCAAGCCAAGTGTTGATAAAGTTATAAATGCAGGTGGCGTTTTAAATGATATCAAAGAAGCGTGTACTTGTGTGCAATTAAAAGACAATGGTTTCAAGTTTACTGAACTAGAAAAAATATGTCCTTGTAAACAACTGAAAGCGGCAGGTTTTACAGCTCGGCAAATGAAAGAAGCCGGTTACTCTGCTGCTCGTCTCCGACAATGCGGGTTTGACGCCTGTGAAGTTCGTGCCGCTGGATTTACTGCTCAAGAAATGAAGGATGCTGGTTTTTCAGATGGGGAATTAAAAGGCGCTGGATTTTCCGATGACGAAATTGCGCGAACCAGTGGATTACCGGACGGAATCACAACCGCTGACGTTCAAAAAGCAGGGTGTCAAGTTGAAGCATTACGTAAATTACGTGCCTCAGGAGTTAGTGCTGCTGCAATACGGCGTATCAGTGGATGCAGTGCTGCTCAATTAAAAGCAGCGGGTTATACGGCTTTAGATTTGAAAAATGCGGGTTTTAGCGCAGCTGATCTTCTCAATGCCGGTTTTACACCTTCTGAACTCAATAAAGCCGGATTTAGCGCGAGAGAATTATTAAATGCTGGTGTCTCATCGGATGATCTTGCTGCAGCAGGTTATAGTGATGCAGATATCAAAGCGGCTGAAGCCGAATTACCGCCAGGGATGACCATACAGAACATTAAAGATGCTGGTTGCAGTGTGGAAGCGATTAAAAGACAACGATTAGCCGGTGTCAGCAGTATGATGATTCGTAAAATTGCTGGTTGTAGTCTGGAGGCACTAAAAGCGGCTGGTTTCAGTGACAGAGATTTACTTAATGCTGCGTTTACGCCTCAGCAAATTAAAGACTTACAAGGCGTTAGTGACGATGAAATTAAGACAGCCGGTTGTGATCCTCAGAAATTACATGTGTTGTTGACCAAAAATGTATCTGCAAAACGTATTCGTGATTTAAATGGTTGCACAGCTGAAGCATTAAAAGCAGCTGGTTTTGATGCTGCATCCCTATTAGGCGCAGGCTTTACCGAAAAAGATCTGGCTATTGCAGGCTTTACACCAGAGCAGATTGCAAGCGCAATTGGAGCAAATGACGATGAAATTAAGAAAGCCGGTTGTGATCCTCAAAAATTACATGCTTTGTTGACTAAAAATGTATCTGCAAAACGTATTCGCGAGTTAAATGGTTGCACAGCTGGAGCATTAAAAGCAGCGGGTTTTGATACCGCATCTCTATTGGGCGCAGGCTTTACCGAAAAAGATCTAGCCACTGCAGGATTTACACCAGAGGAGATTGCAAGAGGGATTGGTGCAAGTGACAATGAGGTGCGTGCAGCAGGTTGTGATCCTGTGAAATTGAAAGCACTAGTCCAAAAAGGTGTAACTGCCAAACGTATTCATGATTTAAATGGTTGCACAGTGGCGGCATTAAAGACAGCTGGTTTTGATGCTGCATCCCTATTGGGCACAGGATTTACCGAAAAAGATCTGGCTGATGCAGGTTTTACTCCAGAACAAATAGCAAATGCGCTTGCTGCAATTGACAGTGAAGTGCGTGCAGCAGGTTGTGATCCTGTGAAATTGAAAGCACTAGTCCAAAAAGGAATAACTGCCAAACGTATTCGTGATTTGAATGGTTGCACAGCGGCGGCATTAAAGGCAGCTGGTTTTGATGCTGCATCCCTATTGGGTGCGGGATTTACCGAAAAAGATTTAGCTGCTGCAGGTTTTACCCCAGAACAAATAGCAAGTGCACTTGCTGCAAGTGATAATGAGGTGCGCGCAGCAGGCTGTGATCCAGTGAAATTGAAAACACTCGTTCAAAAAGGAGTAACTGCCAAACGCATTCGCGATTTAAATGGATGCAGTGCTGACGCACTTAGAAAAGTGGGCTTTAATGCTCAGCAGTTAGCGGATGCTGGATTTACTCCTCAAGAACTTCTGGCAGCAGGCTTTAGTGCTCAAGATTTGGCAAATGCAGGTTTGAATCCAGCGGGAGTAATTGCTGCTGGAAGGACAGCGGACTGCAGTGTTGCTTCTTTGAAGGCAGCCAAGACTATGGGTGTCTCAGCTACGACAATAAAACAAACATTAGGATGCTCAGCCAAACAATTACGGGATGCAGGATATACGGCTGCTGAACTGAAAGAGGCTGGGTTTACAGCGGCAGAATTAAAAAATGCTGGTTTTAGTCTGGCTGATTTAAAGAATGCTGGATATTCAGCAAAAGATTTAAAAAATGCAGGGTATAGTGCAAAAGAATTGCGTGCAGCTGGATTTAAGGCGGAAGATCTTAAAAATGCTGGTTTTAGTGCAAAAGCTTTAAAAGATGTAGGATTCAGTGGAAAGGAACTCCGTGAAGCAGGTTACACGGCACAACAATTGAAAGAAGCTGATTTTACAGCAGATCAACTGAAAGATGCAGGTTATAGCGCAGATGCAATTCGTGAGGCAGGTTTTAAGTCCGCAGAATCAACATTGGCAGGTCTTGAGGAGGCGAATAAGCCCAATGTTACCCCATCGAATGTCAACACTATGCCCTCTTTTGTTAACCAAATGTCAGCTAATAAAACGGATACTGCCCAATTAAATGCTAATCAGTTACAGGATATTTTAAACAGGCAGCAACATCAGATGGCTGATCAAAGATATCAACAGCAAATACAGCAGCGGGCTGGAGCAATGATAGCAGCGGCTACCCAATCAATTCAGGCTTGGAAAAACGCGCCCTCTCAAGTGTATGTAGCTGCTGCGGCTGAGAAAAGTGCTCCTGGTGGGCCTGGGGGGGTTCCAGGTGGTCCTAAAAATGGATTCGAAGTGCCTGGTGCGCCTGGTTCGAATTCTACTGAAAGTACTGGTCCCGGACTGATTAAAGCAGGGGATGTATTGTTTGCTGTTCTTGACACTTCCGTCGATACGGATGAAAAAGGACCTATCTTAGCAACCATTGTATCAGGAAAGCTTAATGGGGCTAAATTGATAGGTAGCTTCACGTTGCCAAACAATGCGGATAAAATGGTCATTAGTTTTAATACCATGTCTGTCCCTGGGGCTGCAAAAACCACGTCGATAAATGCCTATGCTATTGATCCAAACACAGCGCGCACGGCTCTGGCCAGTAGAGTAAACCACCACTACTTATCACGATATGGTTCATTATTTGCAGCGACCTTTATAGAGGGGTTTGGTAATGCTTTTCAATCTGCAAACACAACCATTTCAATTGGAGGCACAGGGGGGCAACCCACTAACACAACCATATCAAATGGTGTTGGCCGTTCTACGTTAGAGAATGCTGTGATCGGCTTAGCAACCCTAGGCAAAAGTTGGGGACAAGTGGCGCAGCAGAATGTGAATCGACCAACAACGGTTCAATTATACTCAGGAACAGGCATAGGCGTTCTGTTTACACAGGACTTACAATCAATTTAACTCAATGAGTAGGTAAGAAATGGCAGATTCAGATCAATACAATGATGAATATCAGTTCGCTGATCTAGATTCCATGGAGCCCAATGCTGCTGATGAGGGTGAGCATTCTGCGGAGGCTGGTTCGGAAGCGCTCTCCAAAAAGAATGAACGAACATTTTTAGAGCCACGTAACATCAAACGTAATGCAGTGATTGCCGTAGTTGGACTTCTCATTTTGATTGTTATTTACAAATGGTTGAGCTCAGGAACAGCGCCTCAAAAAATGGAAGAACCAACACCCGTTATTACTCCTGTGCAAGCGATTGCCCCCATACCCACTCAAACGACTCAAGAAAAATCAGTATCGGTGAGTGATGTCGCTGAAAATCAAAAAATAGCGGCGTTAGAGCTGGGTGAACAGAATATAAGCTCTGATATTTCAACTATTAACGAACAACTTGCATCAATAACAAATAACGTGAATGCAATGAATACCAAAATGGCGGAATTGAGTGGTATTATCACTAATCTCAGCAATAAAATAGAGCAACAAGCCAGAGAAATTGAACAGAAAGCAGTAATTCAGCGAAAAATGAAAAGAACATACTATCCCAGTCGTCATGTACATGGGGAGTATAATAAATATTATATTCAGGCTGTAATTCCTGGAAGAGCTTGGCTTATTGCTATAAATGGGGCTACACTGACAGTCAGAGAAGGGACGATCATTCCAGGCTATGGTATGGTAAAATTAATAGATTCTAGTCAAGGGCGTGTTTTAACCAGTTCCGGGCAAATCATAAAGTTCAGTCAAAACGATAGTTAGGACGGGTTAATATGGCTTCAAATTGCACAGGAAGTCAAGCCGCATGTTGGGTCGCGAGCCAAGTTGATATTCTTAAGAATATTACAACCTCCTTAGGGCCAATAGAGCGATTGATTACAGGAGCGGCATACCTAATGGGGCTCGCTTTTGCATTGAAAGCATTGTATACCTTAAAAATGTATGGTGAATCTCGCACAATGATGTCATCTAACACCAACATTAAAGAGCCATTAATGTACTTTCTTGTGGCGGCAATGCTCATATATTTGCCAACTGGTGTTGAAATTGTGATGAATACTACCTTTGGGTATTCTAGTCCACTTGCTTATGCTCCAATGAATAGCAAGAATTCAGCGCTGGAAACATTATTTGGCCAGGACAGTGCAATAGGGGCATCTTTAGCCATGGTGATCCAAGTCATAGGCTTAATTGCATTCATTCGCGGTTGGATATTAGTAGCGCGATCAGCATCACAAGGGCAATCTCCAGGCGGAATGGGAAAAGGGTTAGTGCATGTTTTTGGTGGAATTTTGGCAATGAACATTGTCGGAACGTTGGAAATAATTAATAATACAATTTACGGTACTGGTTGATACAGTTTAATAATCATAGGGGGAAAAAGTGAGTAAAATAATAAGTAAAATAGACTATAAGCGATGCTTTTATTATGCTGCATGGTTTGGCGCATTGTGTTTAATAAGTGGAGTTGCCGATGCAGATTCATCAAAAACATTAGGTAATATGGCTTCCTCAATTACGGGTTCATTTACATCGATAACAAAACTCATTACTGCAGGCTCCTACCTTGCCGGCCTAGGGTTTTCTCTTGGTGCTATTATGAAGTTTAAACAACATAAAGACAATCCAACCCAAATCCCTATTGGTACGCCAATTGCGCTGGTATTTATTGGTGCTGCATTATTGTTTTTACCGTCTATACTAGGTGTTGCAGGACAAACAATGTTTGGAGAAAAAGGTACAGTTGCAGGTCCTGGGGGAATTGTATATGGTTCTGGTCAATAAAACCAAGAAATGTTGCCCAGATATTGCTTACACGAGCAGCCTGGGCTAACTGCACTCATTAACATGTGAGCGTAAATAAATGTCAGGTAACCATGATTATGAGATAAAATTAATGGCTAGCCCAGGCGCATGGAGGTTATATTCTGCCAGAAAGGCTGATCCTCGATTTGCCTCCTACCAGACAAAAGTATATCAACGTGATAGGTATACATGTCAGTTCTGTGGATTTCAAGCCAAACTCTATCAGGATATAGTGAATTTAGATGGTGATTACAATAACAATAAGTTAACTAACATGGCTACATCTTGTTGTTTTTGTGCGCAATGTTTTTTCATTGAGTCCGTAGGTGTGGGTGGGTATGGTGGAGGGTCTTTAATTTATTTACCTGAATTAACCCAATCCGAATTAAACAGCCTCTGCCATGTGTTATTTTGTGCCATTACAAACGACACCGGTTATAAAAATAGTGCACAGACTATTTATCGCAGCTTTAAATTTCGTTCACAAGTGGTTGAAGACAAATTTGGGGAAGGAACCAGTGATCCTTCCATATTTGGTCATTTGTTAATAGATTCTGGACCCATTTCGGATGAAAACTTAGCAAAAATATTCGATAACGTAAGACTATTACCTTCTAGGGCTAAGTTTCGCAAGCAAATAGAAAGTTGGGCGGCTAGTGCCTTGGAAGAAATTGCTGAAAAATAAGGATATGGCATGACAAAATGGGTAGAATCATTTTTTGAAGGGGTGGATACCTTTTTTGCCTGGTTAAGTACATCATTAAAACAAACCACAGAATCCTATTGTGAGTTAGAAACAGCAGATAGTCCCACAGTATTAGTTAATCATGATGGTACTTTATTATCCATTCTTCAAATTGAAGGCATTACTGAGTTAGCGGGAAATGATGAATTTGACCGGCTAGTTGAAGGATTAACCAATGCATTTCAAGGTGCTATGGGTCGTCCTGGCCATGCGTTACAGGTTTATTTTAGTCATGATAAACAAAATATCAAAAAAGTCATTCGGGACATTTACTCTCCTGCGGAAGCCACTGAAAAACGCTTAGATCTTAACTTAGAAGATCTTTTTAATGAGCGGGTTGATTACATGGCTCAATATTGCGCTGATGAACGCGTCTATTTTGTGTTGATGACAAGACCTTTCAATTTACCCAGTGATCAATTGAAAGCAGCTAACAAAGCTAAAATAAAAATGATAAAGGAAAAGAAGGCACCTTCATTCAAAAATTCTCAAACCTTGTATGCTGCAATACCTGAATTGCGCGATACCCATAGCGCATTTGTGCGCTCCATAAAAAATGATCTTGATACATTGAATGTGTTGGCGAAATTATTAGATGTGCATGAAGCCATACATGATATTCGTATGACAGCTGATCCTGATTATACGGCTGATGATTGGCGAGCCACGCTTCCTGGCGATAATATACCCATTAGGGAAATGAATAATTTTGAGGGGGATGTTTCTGATTTGTTATGGCCATCCTTGGCCAAACAAGTGATTCCTCGTGACGCTGAGAGTATTGATAGGCGAACTGTTTTGGTCGGGAATAATATATATTCAAGTGCTTACATCGATCTTTTTCCCAAAGAGGTGAGACCCTTTGTTACATTATTTAGTCGTATTTTACCGACACATATTCCTTGGCGGATATCTTTCTTAATCGAAAGTGAAGGTTTAGCTACAGTAAAATTAAAAGGATTATTAGCTGCCATTTTAAGTTTTTCATCAGCGCAAAATCGATTGATCAGTGATTCTGTTAATTTATTAAAATACCTGCAAATCAATACTGATGAAATCATTATTCGTTTGAGGGTGGTTGCAACCACGTGGGCTCCGGCAGGTGATATTCCATTATTACGGCGTCGCAGTTCAGAACTTGTAAAAGCGATTCAAGGATGGGGTTCGACAGATGTATCGGAGATGTGTGGAGATCCTTTTGCAGGGTTTGTCGCTACCATGCTCGCTACTACGACGACAAGTCCTGCAGTAGCTACAATTGCACCACTTTCTCAAGTGATCTCCATGATGCCTATTACACGACCCGCATCACCATGGCAAACGGGCGCGTTGCTGTTTCGATCACCTGATGGAAAGCCTTGGCCATTCCAACCAGGTTCGAGTCAGCAAACAACGTGGATCGATTTGGTGTATGCACGACCAGGTTCAGGTAAGTCGGTATTGTCAAATACACAAAATTTGGCCTTATGTTTGTCGGCAGGTTTAACAAGATTACCACGAATTGCTATCATTGATATTGGCCCATCCAGCAGTGGGTTAATTTCTTTGCTCAAAGAAGCCTTACCAACGACAAAAAGACATTTAGTGGCGTATCATCGATTGAGAATGACACCAGAGTATTCAATTAATCCATTTGATACACAACTAGGTTGTCGCTATCCCACAGCTTTAGAACGTTCTTTTTTAGTTAACTTTCTAACCTTGTTAACCACGCCTTTAGGAGCATCAAAACCTTATGATGGTATGCCGGATTTAACAGGTATGGTGGTTGATGAATTATACAAAAGCTTGGCCGATGAATTTAATCCTACGCCATACTCACCCGGCGTAGAGGAGTTTATTGACAGTATTTTAGAAGAAATCGGTTTTGTGCGAGATTCTAAGTCAACCTGGTGGGAGGTCACAGATTCATTGTATTCTGCGGGTTTTGTTCATGAGGCTATGTTAGCACAGCGGTATGCAATGCCGCTTCTGGCCGATGCCGCTTCGATTTGTCGCACTCCTTCTATTGAAGATCTTTATGAAAAAGTAACAGCGCCAACGGGAGAATCACTGATCAATTCCTTCTCTAGAATGATATCAGGGGCCGTTCGAGAGTATCCTATTTTGTCGAGAGTGACAGCATTTGATATTGGTGATGCGCGTGTCGTTTCTCTTGATTTAGATGAAGTGGCTAAAAGTGGAGGGGATGCTGCTGACAGACAAACAGCCGTCATGTACATGCTGGCTCGGTATGTTCTAGCTCGTCATTATTATTTAACTGAAGAAAGCATGAATAATATCCCTATGCAATATCAGGCTTATCATAAAGAGCGAGTCAGAGAAATTCGAGAGGATCCGAAACGTATTGTGTATGACGAGTTTCATCGCACATCAAAATCTGATGCTGTGCGTGAGCAAGTGATCATTGATATGCGTGAGGGGCGAAAGTGGAAAGTCCAGATCTCATTACTTTCTCAATCGGTAGATGATTTTGATCCCGTGATGATTGAGTTCGCCACATCTATTTATATTATGGATGCAGGTCCTTCGCAAACCATTGAAAAGACGTGCAAAATATTTGGTTTGTCTGAAACAGCAAAGATAGCTTTGCGTACTCGTGTTCATGGGCCTAGGCAAGGCGGAGCCACATTTTTAGCGCAATTTGCAACAAAAACAGGGGTGAGTGTGCAGTTATTGACGCTGACCTTAGGGCCGATTGAGCTTTGGGCATTCAGCACCACGTCTGAGGATGCCGTTGTGCGTAATCAATTGTATCGGCAACTGGGTCCTGCTGAGGCAAGACGATTCCTTGCATCGCTATTTCCAAATGGCTCAATTGCCAAAGAAGTTTCTGAGCGTTTAAACACCATGAAAGAAGAAGGTGGTTTGATTGAAGAAGAAGGTAAAATGGGTGTAATTGATCTACTCGTCAATGAGATCCTTCAAGCGTATTCGCAAAACCCTAATTGTAAAAGTCTCCCTATTCTAAAAAAACAATAAGGTTTGTTGACATGTGTGGACCCTGCCGCGTCTTGCATGAGGCAGGGTCCACATCCTAGTTAATAACCATAGATCTTTTGTAACGTATAGGGGCTGTTCGCCTACGTACCGCGAACAAGTCGCGGGACGTAGGCCGTGACGAGCAATTAATAGCCCCTAGTATTCTAAGGTTTGGCTTGTTTTTTCCAAGTGGTTTGAAGATTCCATGTAAATGGCACAACACCTAAAATTAGCCCCCCAATACCAATCAGGTTGGTGATTAAATCAAAGGTAGGGATACTCAGTATCGCTATAAAAATTAAGAAAGTCGAGCTAAACAAAGGCCATAAGACATAACTTAATAATTCCGTCAAATTGCGCCACAATGATCGGTAATACCAAGCACAAGCAAACCCTGTGAGGCTGTAATAGAATGCCACTTGTAAACCAATACTATTGATAGAGTCTTTAATGATGAGATTCACAGAGGAAAAAAAGGAAGATAAAAATAAGAAAATGAGCCCAAACCCCCATATAAAAAGAATAGCTACCCATGGTGTATACCACGTTGAATGTAATTTTGCATAACAGGGATTCACAATACCATCACGACCTTGTGCAAATAACGTCCGTGTAAACTGAACAATGGTGGTTTCAATGGTTCCGACGGCACTCATAAGAATGCTCAATATAGCTAAGTAACTCCAAGGTCGGGGAAATAGTTTATCTGCGATGGCAAAAATAATGTTGGTTCCTGCCTGTTGTATTTCATCATCACTGAGCACGAGCATTGTCACGGTAATGAAACTAACAAAAATTAATATGATAAAAAGGACTGATCCAAAAGCCCCCCAACCTGGTCCGGTGGTTGTATTTTTAGTTTCTTCATTTAAGTTGAGGGTCACGTCCCATCCCCAATAAAGAAAGATGGAACTGAGGGCTCCTATGGCAAATTCACTCGGAGTAAAACGGGTTAGTGAGAGCCAGGATAGGGAAAATTTATGGATAGATTGCTGATGATATTGAAAAATCCCACCAACAATAATCGCTAAAAGAATGATGACTTCGATCCCTGTTAGTATAAGCTGAAGATAACTCGTGGGCTTGATGCCTTTTAAAGTTACAGCAGAGATAAAGGTTAACCAAAGTGCAGCAATGAAAGTGACCCAACCTGGATTGTTTACTGATTCAGGCGCAATTAACAACAGGGTAGCCGTGGCCGAAGGAATAGAACCTGCCACCATAAATAACGCTGAAGAAACCAAAAGCGCCCAACCCACAAAAAATCCCAGTTGTCTTCCGAAAATTTGACTGACCCAGCTATAAGAAGCACCTGCATTTACATGGGCTTTATTGAGGTGAATAAAGGCCAAGGTTATCCCAAACATAATGATCCCGCAGTATAAAATACTTGCGGGTGCGAGCGTGTTAACGGAAGCTATGAGAGTTGCTGCAACGGCTGAAATACTAAACGCAGGTGCGGCTCCTGCTGTTCCCATAACAATTGATTCAACGACGCCTATGGAGTTTGCAGCGAGTTTATGTTCATTTTTCACACTCATCCTTAAGTTCGATTGAAACATATGAAAACATTGTACCTTAATGTGACTTGGCTAACAAAGAGGAGCGCTGTGAAAGCATGGGGAATCACTGGCACACTCTTTGATTTGTTTGTATAAACATCGAAGTCAATCCATTATTGATTATTAAATATACTTATGGGAATATCCATACAGCATGGAGATCTATATATTGCAAAATAGATGGAACTGGAGCCACGTGAGACTTAACACCGGTGAAAAAACGAGGGAATTGTGTTGAATATTAATTTGATGAGGGAGCAATGGAAAAGAACAGTGCCATTTTTTTTGGTCATAACGCTGTTTGTTATTCCAATAAGTTCGACGTTGAAAAGTATTTTTATTCCATTGTCGTTGATAGGCATTTTATCAATACCAGCATTTAGAAATGATATTGCCTGTATACTCAAAGAACATTGGAGCAAAGCGGCAATAGCTTTTTTTCTGGTGGTATTGTTTGCATGTGTTTGGAGCCCGGCCGATCCACACCTCCGCTTAACTATGTTAGGAAAATACAGTAAATTCCTTTATTTACCCATTTTTGTCGTGTGTTTTACCCAACCCACTGTTCGTCAGTATGGGATTTATGCTTTTGTCTTAGCAATGATCATCACTTGTGTTGTATCAATAAGCAATGCTCAAGTGGATATGATTTTTCACAATCACATCGTTACGAGCTTCATGATGGCGTTTGCTGCTTATATATCAGGCATAGAGGCAATGCGATCAGCAGGTTTAAAGCGGGTTTTTTTCGTTTTTTTAGTCTTGTTGTTTAGTTATCAACTCTTGTTTATTAATCAAGGCCGCTCAGGTTATATACTTTATGTTGTACTGATGTTCTTATTAATGGTCATGTATCTACCTTCAAAGTATTTGTTCGGTGCAATTCTTTTTTTCTCTTGTTCATTTGTTATGATTATGAATCATAGCAAAATTTTATCTACCCGTATCCATGCTCTGGTTGAAGATATTCATCTGTATAAGCATGGTGAAAAAAATACGTCCCTGGGTACACGTATCGTGTTTCACAAATTTGCAAAATCTTTGTTTTTAACAAGCCCTTGGATTGGGCATGGCAGTGGGGGTTTCGCGTATGCTTTTCAGCATCGTGAACATCGTGAGTTGGTAAAAGGATGGGATAATTTATTGGATCCTCATAGTCAATATTGGCTTGTTGCTGCTGATTTTGGGCTACTGGGTCTTGGCGCCCTCTTTTATTTGTTTGTCAGTTTATGGATAGCTGCTTTACGATTAAAACACATGAAATCTCTGATGCTGGGCCTGTTACTCTCTTGTTTTCTGGCTAATTTTACTGATTCACTTTTGTTTTATTCGGCCGTGGGTAATTTATTCATCGTATTTAGTGCGTTGAGTTTAGGAGAGCTTGTTGAGCAAAAAAAAAACTTGGCTGCTGAAAACACACTAGAAACACCATTGCAGACGATATCATGCCCGACCGCCAGTTAACACTGATCGTGCGTTTGCCAAATTGGGTGGGTGATGTTGTTATGGCGTTGCCAGCGTTACAAGCGTTGCAACAAAGTGGATTAACATTGCATTTGATTGGCAAACCTTGGATAAAGGATCTGTTGGCAGCAACGGGCATGAACCTCATTTCACTGCCCCATGGGTTTAGGCAATCAACAAAGATACTGATGCGCCTTGATGATTCAAAAATGTTGCTCATGACAAATAGTTTATCAAGTGCATTGATGGCTAGGCTGGCAGGTAAAAAGATCAGTGGTTATAAAACCGATGGTCGAAGACTATTGCTAAATGCAGGGATGGCCAAAGGGAAAGGGCAACATGAAGTGCAATATTTCTGGGATATCGCGCGCTTTACTCTCCAATATTGGTTTGAAGATTTGCAATGGCCTAAGGAAATTCCTAATAAGCTATCATTACCTCTCTGTTTGACCACCCAAACCACCGTGAAAAATACATTGGACCGTGCAAAAATAAGCCCTCCCTTTTGGGTATTGTGTCCCTTTGCCCATGGCACAAATCAGCAGGGTGAATCAAAAATTTGGCCCTATTGGAAAGATTTAGCTTGCCAGTTATCTTCGAAGGCCTTGGTTGTATGCCCTGGAAAAAATGAAGAATCGTTGTGTGCACAATTTGGCACTGGAGTTACTGTTTTATCTCGACTAAATCTTCAGGAATATGCGATAGTTTTATCACAAGCGGAGAAGGTTATCGCTAATGATAGTGGGCCAATGCATATAGCGGCGGCGGTTGGTGCGGATACCTTAGGTATTTTTGGCGTTAGTGATCCTCACCGAACCCGTCCATGGGGATGTGATTATATCGGGGATAAGAATCATTGGCCTTCTTTATCAGCAGTTGTAAACCATATTGGAAAAGAATCGCTGCAAATGATACCTTAATACATTAGCAGTACAATTGTTTTTGCTATAACTTTTTTTGAAGGGGCATTTACATCATCAACAAGGAAGATTTATGGAAATTGACGGTGAACACATCGAATTTTCTGAAAGCCATGGAAATAACCCATTATTCAATCGATTCAAACATCTTCCTCATAAAAGTAAATCACAATTTCCGCGCGTGGCCTATGTTTTACAGGGAGGAGGTTCTTTAGGTGCTTATCAGTTTGGAGTAGTGAAAGGTTTATGTGAAGCGGGTTATGAGCCTGACTGGGTGGCCGCCACATCCATTGGTGCGATTCAAGCCGCAATCATCGTGGGTAATCCACCCGCCAAGCGTATTGAAAAATTAACGCAGTTTTGGGATAGAATTGCCCCGCCAAGTATGATTGATTATCTAGGAAAAAATGATGCTACCATTGATATATACAATCAGTTGAGTGCATTCTCAGCCTTTATGTTTGGACAACCTCATTTTTTTTATCCTCGTTGGTTTGAAGGCACTTCCCCACCTTTTACATTAAGTTTTTATGATACAGCCCCGTTGCGTGAAACATTAATCGAATTAGTAGATTTCGATTTACTAAATTCATGTCCGATTCGATTAAGTCTTGGTGCAGTTCAAAATCTCAGCGGACATTTAATTTATTTTAATAACATCAATTATATCATTCGACCAGAACATGTCATGGCCAGTGCAGCTTTGCCCCCTGGGTTTCCTGCTGTTGATGTGGATGGACAATTATATTGGGACGGTGCTATTCATTCAAATACGCCTTTAGAAGTTATTTTAGAGGCCATCCCTCCAGAAAATACATTGTGCTTTTTAATCGATTGTTTTGGAGGACAACCGTTTATTCCAAGTGATCTCGATGAAGTTAGAGCGCGCATGGAGGATATTTCCTATGGCACACATGCACAACGATGTCTTCTCAATTATCTCGAGCGACAAAGACGCTACCATGCCATTAAGGAATTGGGAAAATTGCTGACAAAAGAGCAAAGAAAACAACATGCTGATTTGTTGAATGTTCCGAATCCTCATCATTGTACGATTGTACATATGGCTTATCACGAACGATTTGTTAGAAGTGCGACCAAAGATTTTAATTTTGGAAAAATGATGATTGATCGTCGAATAAACAGTGGTTTTGCGGATGTTCAGTCTTTGTTAGTAAAACAAACAGAATGGGGAGTTGTACCAAAAAAAGGGGAAAGTCGGTTGTATGAATGTTCTGAGAACCATACAAGTTTGTTAAGAAAATATGATGTTTCACCAATGGAATTATAGGACGTGTTGACAAGCCGCGCCACGTAGGCCTTGTAGAGCAATTATCAACAGACCCTAATGAATTTAGGATTAAATAATTGAAAAATAAATTCCATACAAGCTTGCGCCATACCACGCGTAGAGGGTACCACTACCTAAAAGGTAAAATAAATTTACCACGCATTGTATTAACGTTGGCTATTTTACTTGGGATTTTTCATTTTTTTTCATACTTGTTTCCCTTTACAGATAATGCTTTTGTGGTTACCAATGTAAGCCCAGTCGCGGCGGATGTGTCAGGATTTATCACTAATATTTATGTCAAGAACGGGGAGAGGGTCAAAAAAGGTCAGCCTATTTTTAAAGTCTATCAAATTCCTTATCGATTGGCTTATCAGCAAGCCATGGCGAATTATCAAGAGGGCATTCAACAAATCAAAGTATTCCAAAAGCAAATAGTAAAAACAGAAGCACTTATCAAAGCCACCACGTCAGAGTTAGGCAAACTCAAATATGAACTGAACCTTAAAAACAATAAACGTGTGATAGAGGCTGTATCGGTTTTAGATATTCAAAAGTTATCTTATGATGTTTCAACGTTCACTTATAAGCTCGATGCGTTGAAGCAAGAAGTGGATGTTTATATGGCAGAAATAGAGCGACAACAACACAAGGTCGCTAGCCTAAAGGCCATAAAAGATAATGCTAAAATCAATCTCGATCTAACAATTGTGAGAGCCCCTGGGAATGGGGTGATTGATAACATGTATGTATCCCTCAATACGCCGATAAAAATTCACCAACCCATCTTTTCTTTTTTGGACACATCCACGTACTATGTCCAAGCGAATTTAAATGAAACGGATATACGCTTTGTTCGCCCGGGGGATAAAGCCTATGTTATTTTACGTATGTATTATTTTGATAAAATTTTTCATGGTGAAGTTGTAAATACCCTATGGGCGGCAGAGCGTCAAAAAACAGCTCCCAAAAGCCAACTTCAGCACGTAACCAATGAAAATGAATGGTTGTTACTCCCACAACGCTTTCCTATACAAATTAAAATCCTCGATCTCGATCCAGATTACCCATTAAACCCTGGGGCAAGTGCCTATGTTTATATCACAACTAAAAAATAAGTTATTGGATTATGATAAATTTGGAATACATCGAACCGATGGGCTAAAAGTCATGTTTATTTTTTTCATCATGATTTTTGTTGAGTTATTTACAAACATAAAACACCCCTATTTTTATTATTTTTTTGTGCCTATAAATTGTATGAATGCTGAACTAATCGGTACTGATCTCAAGGAAAAATACTTCTATTTATTCGTTTGTCTATTGGGTGCAATCATCACCATATTTTTCTTTAATTTATTTTCCATTTACAAAACGTTCTTTATTTTATTTGTTTTTTTTTACACGCTAGCATTTTATTATTTTTTTATTGTTAAATTTGAAAAAATGATCCCTATTGTTCCCTTGATTTTAGGTTTAGGAAGTTATTCTTTGATCTATGTAAATCAGAGCAGCAATTTATACATTGCCATGAATGATGCGTTACAAACCATTGCAGCGAGCGGCGTTATGTTTGCTGGTTTGTATCTTTTTTCCAAACGTTATTACTTAATCATTTGGGACCGAGCTTTTAATGATATGATGGTCAATTTGGAAGTTTTAACGGCGGGTATTTGTAAAGGTGAGGTTTCGGCGGTGGGGACTTTTCCAGGCCTTACTGTGATGAGTCGTTATTCAAAAATGTTACCTCAAAATATAAAGTGTTATAGTATTTTAAAAATAACCCTCCTGACGCATGAATTACTCATGTCTATGTCATATCTCATTGTGTTTGAAAAGCAATTGCAGATGGAATATGTCATGATCTTGCATGCCTATATTACTAAACTTAGTAGGGCTTGTAAGCAACATGAACCGTTGGCGATCCCCATTAAAGAACGTCCTATTTTTAATGCCACTTACCAGCTCAAGACATTGTATCAGTTAATTTTAAGTTGGAATTACTTGTGCTTAAAGTAATCAAAGAACGCGTCTTGAATTACCGCTTGTTGCGGGGAATTCAAATTAGCTTTGTCTTTTTTTTAATCATATTCATTCAAGAATTATGGCGGTTTCCACATGCCGGGTGGTGTGGATTTACGGCCATGATGATTTATGCAGGGTTTGACAATGGAACCACGGTGGTTCGAGTATATCATCGATTTTTAGGGGTGGTTTTAGGTGTACTTTTGGGCTATATGATTTGGTATGTGGCACGTTACAATTATCGACTCTGGTATTTTATTGTCCCAGGCGTCGTGTATGGGATATTTTTTTGGAATGCGACCGTTTACGCAATTCCTACCATACATACAGTGTGCGCATCCATCTTTGCATTTGGGTATTATGATACGCAATCCTCTTTTGTGATCAGCTATTTTGTGATGGATTACTTGATGGCTACGCTGATAGGTTTTAGCGTTATAATGTTTGTCGAACGTGTTTGGTTTAGTCGTGATTGGATGATGCGTCGATTTCTGAGAGATACTCAAGAAAAAGTGATCAATGAGTTACAACATTTAATTATTTTATGGCAGCAAGAAAAAATTCGTCATATGGATTGGTTTAGCTGTTGTGAGCGCGTGGATTGTTATATGGATGAACTGAACCGACTTTTAGATAATATGTTGTATGAAATAGGCGATGAAAAAACTCAAGGAGGTGAATTTGATCGATTTGTAACCTTAACCAATCGAATAATTCTCCATCTCAAAGCACTTTATTGTGCGTATTGGACCAAACAAATCAAACAATTTGATTGTGAACAGTTAGAAACAACAGTGAAGTCTGATTGGAATAAATTAAAGATGTATTTGATTGAACTACCAATACCAGGATCCATGTATGGAATTAAAAACATTAAGGCTCCTTAAATTATCCTCTTTGTTTGCTTTGATTCTTGTAGGGTGCGCCCGCTATCATCCGCCGCATGTTCCTGTGGCTAATCATTGGACTGTTACGGATAGATACATTCAACAAAATGATGAAAAAAATTTACCTTTTATCGCTTGGTGGCAAGGATTTCATGATCTGACATTGAATCATTTGATTGAGCAAGGACTTGCTTGTAATAACCGACTCAATATGTCAAAAGGGAATATTGAAGCCGCGGCTGGGGAACTGAAAAGAATTCGTTATCAATGGATCCCTAATGTTGATATAGCCTTGGGTTATTCAAAATATCCTGCTACTGGGTTTCCTGGCATATTTGCCGCTATTGTTCCAAGTTACCTGATGAATGTGTTTTATCAAGTCAAACAACAGCAACAGGCAAAATACGTTTTACAACAAACCAAGGCAGAAGATGATGCGTTAAAACTGGCAATAATTGCGGAAATTTCAACCAGTTATTTTACTTATCTTGCAGAAGTAGAGCGTAAACAATTAATCCAAACATTGGCTACAGATATCACTCAATTGTCAGTGATTTCTAGGAAAGTTTATAAAGATGGTTTAAGTTCAAACATTGATCCCCAAGAATTAGACAGCCAAGTCAATATCATTTTAGGTGAGTTGGAGGTGATTGATCAAAACATAGTCTTTAGTCGTGATGCGATCCGCTATTTAATTAATGAAAATCCAGGAGAAATAAAAGCGACCGTAAAATTTGCTGATCTGACAAATAAACAACTCATTCCAAGTTCATTGCCTGTGACAGTGCTTGAGAATCGACCTGATATGCAAGTGGCTACTTATCAATTACGTGCTGCAAATGTTGGTGTTGGATTAGCGGCCAGTAATCTATTGCCAGGAATGTTTTTGGACTTTATTGGAGGGGTAAAAGCTGGGGATAACCGTTATCGGTTTCCTCGAAAAAATGTTTCTTTTAATGATCAAATTTTCACGGTTCCATTAATAAAAATGCCAGTGTGGGGTGACATTGCCAAAGCTCGCGGCTTGGATAAAGTATCTTATTTCAATTACATTGATACGGTCCAAAAAGCATTGCGCGATACGACGAATGCGCTTTCCGCACATGATCATTTTACCAATAAATGGAAGCAAACATCGCGGGCTCAAAAGCATTTGGCCAAGGCGTATAATTTGAATGAGCGTTTATACCAACGTGGTATTCAGACGTACGTGGATACATTAAAAAGCAAAATTAATTTAGATCGGATGAATATTAATCTTAATCAAGATAAATTATTACAATTAGTATCTATTGTGCGTTTATATCAAGAAATGGCTGGGGGCTACCGAGCTGACCAAGTTGTAACGATTGGTTATGAGAAAGTAGACCGTGTCCTAGTGTGATCGTCGTGATTTCCTGGCCACTTTTTGCCTTTAGTTGTAGAATACAGTCCTCATTAAAAAGGGTAAGGGTCATTCATGCTTGAAGTGAACCAAATCAATCTTAGTTTATTAGATTTAGAAAAACGTATCCAAGCCCTTCGGGGGTATCTTTGACTTCGATAGAAAACGAGAACGTTTAGAAGAAGTTGTGCGTGAGTTAGAATCACCGGCGATTTGGGATAACCCAGAACGAGCACAGCAACTCGGTCGCGAACGAGCTCAATTAGAAGCAGTTGTACATCAGCTTCACCAATTAGGGCAATCCGTGATTGATTTAAGCGAATTGTTTGAAATGGCGCGAAGTGAAGACGATGCGAGCGCTTTGCATGATGTTGCATTGGACGTCGCGGGCATTGAGCGGCAAGTAGATAAACTGGAATTCAGGCGGATGTTTTCTCACAAAATGGATTATGCCAATGCATTTCTTGATATCCAATCCGGTTCCGGAGGCACAGAGGCTCAAGATTGGGCTGAAATGTTACTGCGTATGTATTTGCGTTGGGGAGAGCATCATGGGTTTACCACGGAATTGGTTGAATGTTCAGCGGGTGAAGTGGCTGGGATTAAGAGTGCAACGATTCATTTCACGGGTGAATATGCTTACGGTTGGTTAAGAACAGAAACAGGGGTCCATCGATTAGTCCGCAAATCGCCTTTTGATTCTGGCAACCGTCGTCACACGTCGTTTGCAGCGGTGTTTGTTTCCCCTGAAATTGATGACGATATTGATATCGACATCAATCCAGCTGATTTACGTATTGATACTTATCGCGCCTCTGGGGCTGGTGGTCAACATGTGAATAGAACGGATTCTGCGGTAAGAATTACCCACAATCCTACGGGGGTTGTTGTTCAATGTCAGAACGATAGAAGTCAGCATAAAAACAAAGATCAAGCCATGAAGCAATTGCGTGCTAAATTGTATGAATTGGAAATGCAAAAGAAAAACGCAGAGCAGCAGGCATTAGAGGCGACGAAATCTGATATAGGATGGGGCTCTCAAATCCGTTCCTATGTTTTAGATCAATCCCGAATTAAAGATTTACGAACGGGTATTGAAACCAGTAATACACAAGCCGTCCTCGATGGTGATCTAGATCAATTTATTGAAGCCAGTCTTAAGGCAGGAGTAATGCAAGCATGATAGAAGAACCCTTAGATGAGAATGAAATTTATCAAATTCGTAAGCAGAAATTGGCTGATTTACGTCAAGAAGGATTTAATTTTCCGAATCAATTTCGTCGACAAAATTTGGCATTGGATTTAACGAACCAATATGCCCTGTTGACGAAAGAAGCGTTAGCCGAAAAACACGTGAAGGTTTCTGTTGCTGGACGTATCGTACTGCGCAGGGTGATGGGAAAGGCCAGTTTTTTTCATATCCAAGATGTTTCGGGTCGCCTACAAATGTATATCCGCCAGAATGATTTGCCCAAGGAATACGAACAATTTAAGCATTGGGATCTCGGTGATATTGTTGGTGTTGAAGGTGAATTATTTATCACCAATACGGGTGAGTTAACCGTTCATGCTGAATTGCTACAACTACTGACCAAATCTTTGCGTCCATTACCGGATAAATTTCATGGACTGGCTGATCAAGAAGTGTGTTATCGCAAACGTTATGTGGATTTAATTGCGAATGAAGACAGTCGTAAAACGTTTTTAATCCGTTCGCGTTTGATTCAAGCTATTCGTCAATTTATGGACAGTCATCAGTTCCTCGAAGTAGAAACGCCGATGATGCATCCCATTCCAGGGGGTGCCTTGGCTCGTCCTTTTGTAACTCACCATAATACATTAAACATGCAAATGTTTTTACGCATAGCGCCTGAGCTTTATTTGAAACGATTGGTGGTCGGTGGATTTGAACGTGTGTATGAAATTAATAGAAATTTTCGTAACGAGGGTATATCTACTCGACACAATCCAGAATTCACGATGATCGAGTTTTATCAAGCGTATGCTGATTATGAGGATCTCATGGCGTTTACCGAACTCCTGTTACATCATGTGTGTGATGTTGTATTGATGAATCGACAAGTCCAATATCAAGCGCATCTCATCGATTTTTCAAAACCATTTGCGCGTATGAGTATTAAAGAAGCCATTTTAAAGCATCATCCCACTTTTAAACCCAAGCAATTGGAATCCATCGAGAGTTGTCGAAAGCTATTGAATGACTTGATGTTAGCGTATAAAGCACCCGATGGTTTAGGTAAACTGCAAATGATTATATTTGAAGAAACCGTTGAGCATCAGCTTATCCAACCCACGTTTATCACCGAGTATCCGACGGAAGTATCACCACTGGCTCGACGCAGTGAGACAAATCCCGATGTAACGGATCGATTTGAATTTTTCATTGCAGGTCGTGAAATTGCCAATGGATTTTCTGAGTTGAATGATGCGGAAGATCAAGCCCTGCGTTTTCAAAAACAAGTGGAAGATAAAGAGGCGGGTGACCATGAAGCCATGCATTTTGATAGTGATTATATAGAAGCGCTGGAGTATGGATTACCACCCACAGCAGGCGAGGGGATAGGGATAGATCGATTAGTGATGCTATTTACAAACTCAGCTTCTATTCGGGATGTGATCTTGTTTCCACAACTTCGTCAGTGACAGAGCTGTTAATAATGGAAATGGAGGGTGTGGACCACCTTCCATGAGAGATTATCATATATCCTTACAATTAATGACCTAATTTTCGCGCAAAATCAATATATAAGTCTTGAGCTGTTTGATTAGGGTCTTTTTCAGAAATTAAGTCTTTTCTTCGTAGGTTATGTCCACCATTAAAAAAATGGGGAGCCAAAACCGAATGTCCCGTGATCATGTTTTTTCGTTGTTCATCTTTTTTCACGGTCTCATCCAGGGATGCTTGTTGTGAAATAACACCGTCCCTCGATTGGGTATTATCAACGACTATGTAGGATTTATATTTTCCAGGAATGCGCTTGTAAGCAGAGGCCGCATCTACATTCCAACCTGTGGATTCCAGGACGCTCCATGTAGTAGAGGCAAAAGAGGTTTGTACAGCATCATCTAAAATACCAGGCAATGTTGGTGCTAAAATGCCAGCCGCCGCTTTCGTTAATGTCGCAAAAGAGCGATCATTCCATAGAGAAACACGAGCTTTTAAACCATGAAAATGTTCTGCAACCTTGGTTGCTACGCCTCCACCTAATGAATGCCCATCTAATAAAATGTTTTCAGGGTTTACTCCATTATCAATTAACCGTTGAACTTCAGCGATTCCATCTGTGATTAAATCTTGAAACACCGTTGGTGTTTTTTTACTTTCACCTACGCCCCGAAAATTAAAGCCAATCACTGTGTAACCTAAGGTATTAGCGTCTTCAGCATACATATCAATTAAATCTTGGTATTGGCCCCCATTGCCATTAAATTTAATCACAAAGCGTTTTTGATGTATCGGAGTCTCTAATGTTTGCTCGGGTGTGATTTCGATAGTGTCCAGTTCTGCAGCATCATGGGTAGTAATGAAACCACCATCAATTTTTACCCCATAATGGTGTTCAATATCAAGTATGTTTCCTTGCGTAATGATTTGCGGTAAACGACTTTGCGCAGGCAGTATTATCTTTCCAATGCTTTCACTACTCGATTCCATCAATGACGGAGAGGACCATGTAAATAGTGTTGCAAAGAAACTTTTTGAAGGTTGAGGATAGGGGTTAGGTGCCTGATAACTTAGCATAAATACTCCATTAAAGTTACAATTTGTGCATTATATATCGGTTGTGCGATTAAAACTAGACAGCTTTGTCAATAATGGAAGTAGAGGGGCAGTATAATTGCTGCCCCTCGATTATCGAAGGTATATATTCTTTTATGAGGCTTAGTGATCCTCCTCCCAACTTAAAGTGCCCCCTGCTTGATATTCAATAACGCGGGTTTCAAAAAAGTTTTTCTCTTTTTTAAGGTCCATCATTTCACTCATCCATGGGAATGGATTTTCAGCGCCTGGGTATTGTTCAGGCAAGCCGATTTGATTTAGGCGACGGTTAGCGATGAAGTGCAAATATTCTTCAAACATTTCGGCATTCATGCCTAAGATACCATGGGGCATTGTATCTTTTGCATACTGATACTCCATATCCACCCCGTCTTTAATCAAGGCAATGATTTCTTTCTTAAAGGTTGCCGTCCATAAGTGTGGATTTTCAATTTTGATTTGGTTTATTACATCAATTCCAAAATTCATGTGCATGGATTCATCGCGTAAAATATACTGAAATTGTTCTGATGTGCCCACCATTTTATTACGTCGACCCATGGATAAGATTTGAGTAAAACCAACATAGAAAAAAATGCCCTCAAACACCACGTAAAAAGCAATCAAATCGCGTAGTAAACGTTGATCATTCTCAGGTGTACCCGTATGGAAATTAGCATCACCTAAGCTTTGTGTAAAGGGAAGCGCCCAGGAAGCTTTGGTCGCAACAGAGGGTATTTCACGGTACATGTTAAACACTTCCGCTTCATCTAGCCCTAAACTTTCAATGATGTATTGATAAGCATGTGTATGCAATGCTTCTTCAAAGGCTTGACGTAACAAATACTGTCGGCATTCAGGATTGGTGATGTGACGGTAAACGGCCAATACCAAGTTGTTAGCCACCAAGGAATCTGCAGTCGAGAAAAAGCCTAAGTTGCGCTTAATGATCAGACGTTCGTCTGCAGTTAAACCATTAGGATCATTCCATAATGCTAGATCAGCACTCATACTAATTTCATTGGGCATCCAATGATTAGCACAGGCTGTCAGATATTTATCCCACGCCCACGTGTATTTAAACGGAACCAATTGATTTAAATCGGCCCTACAATTGATAATTTTTTTATCATCAACATGGATTCGGTTAGCGCCCATTTTTAATTGTTCGAGACCGGTAACGCCTATATTGACGGCGGAGGTTTTTGGGGGGTGTTCTAGGGTTATCGTTGTCATATGATAGTTCTCCTTAGGGATAGTTCCCTATTCATTATTGACATGCTTCACAATCGGGATCAGTAATAGCACATGCCGCAATAGGTTCATCAATCTTTACTGCATTGAGCACTCCATCAGTAACGGTTGATTTTTCAGCATTACTGGCGCCGGAACTGCGTAAATAATAAGTGGTTTTTAAGCCGCTTAACCACGCACGTCGATACAGATCATCCAGTTTTTTTCCCGATGGTTTTGCCATGTAAATGTTTAATGATTGTGCTTGATCAATCCATTTTTGTCGGCGTGATCCAGCCTCAATGAGCCATTTTGGATCAATTTCAAAGGCGGTTGCATAACGTGCTTTTAATTGAGCCGGAATACGATTGATGGACTCTACGCTACCGTTGTAATATTTCAAATCGTTCACCATGACTTCGTCCCAT
>Ga0207083_1020_pt1 | contig 34391 bp, 36 predicted proteins | sample Alteio_BWMinHeat_57_FD_153516 | JGI IMG/M metagenome (GOLD analysis project Ga0207083, IMG submission 153516) | Enriched cells from forest soil in Barre Woods Harvard Forest LTER site, Petersham, Massachusetts, United States -... | ecosystem: Environmental > Terrestrial > Soil > Temperate forest >... | reverse complement strand
TTTTGATTGTTGATCATGAGTAGATTTGGACGTTTGATTATTAAGCACAATATGTTCAGCAAATCCTGTCGTTGCTGTAAATAAATAGAGCAAAATCAGTATGATTTTATTCATTTTTTAGCGCCCTATCGTTATTCAATGGTTATACCTTCTTGTGGAACACATACAGCGTTCATATCCATTACCGGCGCTTTAAGCGGGAAAGCCCCTCCAGCACAGAGTGTTGATTTTTTCCCAGGCCCAGTGAAAGCCTCTTTCGGTATATGCACGGTGACGTGCTTGATCATATTCACTGCCTCAGCAATCTCAAAGTCACCTACCATACTTAACAGTTGATAGCTCTCTTCTCGTGAGAGGCCTTGTGTACGTACTAAAAAGTCAATGGCATTTCTGGAAGTCAATTTCATTGCCTCAAATAAATCCACATTAAGGCCCGTAATCATCCAGTGGGTGGCGTTTTCAGTGATTGGCCAAGTAAATACATCACCACCCTTTCTTTTTGTTTTGTCAAATACGCCCTCTGCTTTAAGATCTTTTCTGACAATAAATTGCAGAGTAATCCCTTTGTATGAGGTCTCTAAAGCCGTAATGTCAATCTCACCATTGCTTTGCATAGCATGTGAGTCACCCGTCCAGACAAGTGCTCCTTTTTGAAATACCGGTAAGAACAGAATTGCTCCTACTTGTAACTCTGGTTCATCTAAATTACCACCAAAAGGTCCGGGTGGAACAGAGTTAAACTCTCCCTTTACAGGTCTTGCCGCAGGAATATCTATATTGACAGGCCATCCTTCTGGCCAATCATTCGGTGGTGCTACAGCGATGATGCCAGGAAAAGGCTTGAGGTGTAGACATATCCCTTTAGTGAACTCCGTTGTGTTGTTTTTTTTGTCATATTTAAAATACTTAATCCTTGGCTTGATAAATTCTGATAAAATTCCCTGAGTAGGGCTTAAGAAATTATAACCAAAGTCATTTAATTCTATGCCGAGAATCCTGATTTCCAATACATCTCCTGGTTCAGCGCCTTCGACATAAACAGGCCCGGTCAGTGTGTGCATGCCACGTCTTTTCTGAATATCATGTTCTACATAAAATTTAGCTAAATCGGCAGGTGTTGTTTTATTGTAGACCATCTCATGTAGACAGCTATTCCATGTTTCCAGCGTGACACTGTCACCAGAATGGACTTTTATGACTGGAGGTTGATTGAGTGAGAAAAGGCCCAGGTTAGTTGTGTCTTTAGTAGCTGGAATCTTATATGTTTCCCCGACCGCAAAGGAGGCATGCAGTGTGGCTATTACTAAAGAGGCTGTCCTTAATTGTTTAAGCATTTCCACTCCTTGTGAAATTTATATCCCATCTTAACAGATTTATAAAAATAATGTAAATCTCGTGACTAGTAATTCAAAACAAGACAATAGCTCGTATTGTTCCAGCGAATGCGGGACTGAAGTTGATATTTTGTCCAGGAGTTGGGATGTATGAAAGCGCTGGCTCAAGATAGATACCCGTTAACAATTTTGCCTGGTAGTAGACTTGGTACATTAATTCGGTCGATCGTTCAGTAACTCTACTATTAAGCCAAGCCAGGGAAACGCCAATACCCATAGAATCGTCTTCACGATTGGCAATGAGACCAAATGCCGTCAATCCAGCTCCAAGAGATTGCTTCATTGGCAATACACTGGAATTGTTGATGCTATATTGATAAAAACCTGAAATACCACTGATATCTTGCCCAGGATGCCTATACCACAAACGTTGAGATCCGAATAAATAAGCACCTGTCGCCTCATTTTCAGTCAAATAACCTTGCTGGATTAAACCATCTTGGTGCCAAAGACCAACACCAGTAGTGCCAGGCATGTGATATTTCCCCAACACCCATGCCGCACCTGTTTCTCCCACCTGGAATGAACGACCATTGAAAGTTGGACCTGTCAAACCGGTTTGTTTGCCGCTAGCTAGATTTCCGTCGTATATACCATAAGAAATATACCATTCCTTTATTGGGGTGTACGTTGCCGTAATACCGTAGGCCGAATTAGTATAGCCAGGCATAATTCCATCTACAGCAGGGTTAATAAAAAGAGGAGTGTAAATCAAGCTGGATACGGCAGGAATATTTGGATCACCAGTACTGAGAGGGACAGGCTTGATAACATTATTAAAATCCAGAGTTGTAATGGTTTTCCCCACACGCACAAAAAGGGTATTGTTGAGAAGAGCTTGTCTATACCAGAGCGCGTAAAGTTCTGAGCGATTGTAGGGCGGTACGTCAGGTAAAGAGTTATACCCTTGAACAATCCCGGCTTGTCCATTCGTATTTTGTGCATTCTCTTGAAGAAATTGCGCACTGAACAACCCCCCTTTCCAACCGTTAAACTTTGCCATCTCAACCGTAAGATCCAGTAACAGTACGCTATTTGATGTTGTTTGCTTTGCATCCGGGATCCCCCCCGAAAAAAGTTTATTGCTATCACCAATCCAGGCACCTTGACCAGTAATACCGTAATTATTCTTAATGCCAAATTTTTTTTCTATAAATTGTTGCAGCGCCCCTGATCCGGTCCCCACGTTAACTGCCGCAGGATTTGAACTGATACTGGATGTGCTTGCTTTGTCTGTTACTACAGAAGTTGAGGATGTCACAAGCTTTATAGCATTCTGCTGTTGTTTTAATTTTGGGGGAGAGTTTTTCGATGTGTTTGCCTGTGCATCAAACACAAAAAATGCAATTAATACAAGGATAGAAGGAATAAAACGATTCATACAATGGTCTTCTTCTAAGTAAAATTAGCGATTTCGCTTGACGTGTTTCATTAAACGTCGTTTTCTCTGGATTTGACGTTCACTGAGTTTATTTTTCTTATCTTTGTAGGGATTGTTACTCGATTTAAATTCAAGTTTCAATGGAGTTCCGATCAATTTCAAGTGCTCTGTAAAACTTTTTTGCAAATACCGTTTATAACTATCAGGCAGCGCCTGGAGTTGATTTCCATGAATAACGATCACAGGAGGGTTGTGCCCTCCAATATGTGCATAGCGCATTTTAATGCGTCTTCCATTCACCAAAGGTGGAGGGTGTTTGTTGACTAAATCTTCTAATAATCGAGTAACTTGTGGCGTTGAAAATACTTTTGTAGCTGACGCATACGCTTGTAAAAAATCTTTAAATAATGATCCTACTCCACTTCCATGCAAGGCAGAGATAAAACGAATTTTTGCAAATTGTGCGAAGTGAAGACGTCTTGAAAGCTCACTTTTAATATGTTCTTTTTGATCTTCCAATAAACCATCCCATTTATTCACCGCAATCACGAGGGCTTTACCTGATTCAATGATATATCCGAGCAAGTGTAAATCTTGATCGGTTAATGTTTCTTGCGCATCCACCATCATTAAACAGACTTGCGATTCTTTGATGGATTGCAATGTTTTGATGACTGAAAATTTTTCAATTTTTTCATCAATACGAGAGCGTCTTCGAACCCCAGCGGTATCGATAAGCATGTATTTTTGATCATCGCGCTCAAAGGGTATAGATATGCTATCTCGGGTAGTTCCTGGCATGTCATACACAACAACCCTGTCTTCTCCAAGAATTCTATTGATTAATGTGGACTTACCCACATTGGGACGACCAGCAAATGCAATTTTGATGACATCTGACAAAATCTCATTCTCGATTTTTATAGGAAATGGCGCGGTAACTTCTTTCAATAGAGGGACTATACCCCGTCCGTGAGAAGATGAAATGCCATAAATATCGGTAAACCCCAATGATTGAAAGTCTGCTGTAGCTGTTTCTTCGTCCAAGCCATCAATTTTATTTACAATCAAATAAACGGGTTTGTTTATTTTTCTTAACCGTGTGGCAATGTCATGATCAATAGGTGTCAGCCCTGATCGTCCATCAACAAGAAAAAAAACACTATCGGCCTCATTGAGAGCAAATTCCGATTGTTTTGACATTAAGGAATCAATGGCTTGATCATCAACACCAACCCCACCCGTGTCGACAACGATGAACGGCCTCTCTTCAAAAATGGCATCGCCATATTGTCTATCACGCGTAAGTCCTGGAAAATCAGCAACTAACGCATCTTGGGTTCCAGTAAGTCTATTGAATAATGTTGATTTGCCCACATTGGGTCGCCCCACCAGGGCAATGACAGGAATCATGTTTTTTAACTCACTGTTAAACGATTTAATTTTCCATTTGCCGTCATGACATAGATATTCTTCCCTGAAACAGCGGGCGAAATTTCTATCGGGCCGCTTAACTGTATTCGAGACATCAATTCCCCATTTTGAGTGGATAACACATGAAGAAATCCAGTCTTATCGCCTACAATCAAGTATTGTCCTACCAACGATGGCTCAGTTAATCCTCGTGCTTTAAAGGATGGTTGTTTCCATTTGACTTGACCATTTTGATTGTTATAAGCCCATAAAACATCATCACTGTCTGTCAGATACAGCGTATCGTTATCAATGGCTAAATTTTTATAGACAGATGCCGGTTTTCGCCAAATGAACTCTCCACTGGCTAAGGACAATGCTCCAACATAACCTTGATAGCTGGCTAAATAAACCAAATTACCTTTAACAATTGGATCAGCATCGATATCTACCAGTCGTTCTACGTCGCTAAACCCTGAGGCGAAAGCGATACTTTTTTGCCAAACTTGATGGCCTGTTTGTGCATCAACCGCATCCAACTTCCCATCAGAAAAACCCACAAGGATAAGTTTGTCCATAAGCACCGGTGAAGCACTGGCTTTCAGTATCAAATTTGGAGCACCGTGCTCCGATGACCACTGTTTTTTACCGGTTTTTAAATTAAAAGCATATAAATTGCCATCAATTGTTTTAATAATAATGATATTACCGGTGATCAAGGGTTTAGATAACGCATCTCCCGAAACCTTTAATTGTTTGAGTTTTTTTCCATTTTCTTGGTTGAGTAAAATCACCGTTGATCGGGAGGTTCCAACCGCTACATAGCCTTCTGCAACAGCAGGTCCACTTACAATCCCCGTATTTAATTGTTTAGACCAGACAACATGACCGGTATTTTTATTCGTTGCTTGAACTATGCCACTAGCGGTTGTCGTATAAATCATATTACCATGAATAGAGGGTTTCAATTTCAAATAAGTACTTGCTTTATTGGGTTTACTCATCGAATGAGACCAATGAAGAACAAGGTTGGCTTTATTGCTCAGTGCAGAGAGCTCAGAGGGTTTTGGCGTGTTATCTTTACCTAACATATAATCATCGAGTTGACTGCACCCTTGCAATAATGCAATCAATCCTAAAACCATTAATTTTCGATTTACTGCTAACATAAAACATCCTTACAAAGTGCAAAATAGCGGCATTGACCGACTTACGACCAGCCTACGCACCACCAATCCCCAGAGGACGTAGGGTATAAATGTTTCTAAGCGGCTTGAATACGCTTAACCGCAGTATTCATGGATTGAGTCATGGCTAATAATTCATTTGTTTTCATTTCTAGAAAGAGGTTTCCCATACCTTGGTTTTGTACTTCAGTAATCGCTTTACGGTATGCCAAAACAGCTTGTTGATATTGCCCAGTTGCTGCATAAATATCACCTTTTAACTCGCTAACCACTGGGGTGAAGGCCGAATTATCTATTTGGTTTAATTGAGATAATGCTTGTTCATAAGATTTATTTGCAGCTAATATCCGGGCTAATCTGATTTTAGCAATTTGCTTTAATGTGTTCATTTTAGAGTGAGTAGCAACTGCTCTCAGTTCCTCTTCGGCTTTCAGATATTTGTCTTGAGAAACATATAACTTAGCCAGAGTAAGATGAGCAACATCTGCATAAATGGTATTTTTGTACTCGCTCAACAGTTGTTTTGAGTATGCCCGTATGCTTTTATTATCTTGGCTTGAAAATGCGAACATCATATGTTCATAAGCATTTGATGCTTGTTGATTCAATTTATCTTGATGCCAATTCCAATATTTAAAGCCGGAAAAAGCTAAAAGTATCACAGACAGAATTATTGTCACGATATTTTGATTGCGCTTCCACCATTTTTTAATGACTTCTATTTGTTCAGCTTCTGTCATATAAACAGACATGATTTTCTCCTATCCTTCATGGCAAGTATCTTTTTATGAATTGAATCAATTCGTGTTGTGGAATGCTCACCTGATCGTTTACTTCACGTAAATCTTTAATACTAATGGTGTTATTTAACATTTCATCTTCACCTAGAATCAACGCCAAACGAGCACCACTTTTGTCGGCTTTTTTAAACTGACTTTTAAAACTTCCTCCGGACGTATTCACCAGTAACTGCCAATGGGGCTGTTGGTCACGAAGTTTTTCAGCTAAAACCAATGCCTTAACCATTGCATTGGAACCCATTGCCAAGAAAAATAGGAGTGGCATGGGTTGGACAGAAAGTGGTTTTTGCAGAGTATCCATCAGAAGCAATAAACGTTCAATACCCAATGCAAAACCAATGGCGGGTGTCGTTTGACCTCCCAATTGCTCAATAAGCTTATCAAATCGTCCCCCTGCACACACGGTGGATTGACTACCCAACTTATCGGTCACCCATTCAAAAACGGTATGTCCATAATAATCCAATCCTCTAACCAGAAAAGGATTAATTTGGTATTGTAACCCTAATTTATCCAAGCCTTCGCATAACTCGAAGAAATATTGACGGCTTTGTTTACTGATAACATCAATTAATTGAGGTGCCTCTGCGATGAGTTTTTTCATGTTGGGATCTTTACTGTCGAGAATTCTTAATGGATTTCTATCCAATCGACGTTTACTGTCTTCATCCAATAGTTCGAAATTTGGTTTGAAATAATCAATCAATACTTGACGATAAGCCTGTCGCTCATCCAATGAACCGAGAGTATTGATTTGTAACTGCAGTGCATCACCAATCCCTAACTGATCCCAAATTCGCTTACATATGGCAATCAACTCCAGCTCGATGCCTATACCATCAATACCAAACGCCTCCACTCCGAATTGATAAAATTGACGATACCGTCCTTTTTGAGGCTTCTCATGGCGAAACATTGGACCACAATACCATAACTTTTGCTGTTGATTATGTAATAAACCATGTTCTAGACAAGCTCGAACACAACCAGCAGTGCCTTCAGGTCTTAGCGTTAAGCTTTCTCCATTAAGATCATTAAAAGTATACATCTCCTTCTCAACAATATCAGTGACCTCGCCAATGGTGCGTTTGAATAAGAGCGTATTTTCCAGCAATGGAATACGGATTTCTTGGTAACCATAATCCATCAAACACTGCGCAAAAATAGATTCTAGTTGTCTCCATGCATAACTGGTATCAGGCAATATATCATTCATTCCCCGTATAGCTTGGATTCGCTCACTCACCTTCGTTTTCTCCACCATCAATTTGATTATGAGAAGACAATAAGGAGCGCATTTTTGATAAATCAGTCAGTCGAATTTCTGATTCAGATTTGTTGATGGATGCATCTACACGACTGATACTAGAAGGCAATAATTGTTCATTATCTTTATTGGTATACCACCACACGGTAACCGCTGATAAAGCGATAATTGCAAAAATTCCAGTAACCCATCGAATGGCATGTTCTGCCTTATTGGGTTCTCGCCGACTTTGCCATAATGCTTTTTCAGATTTTTGCTCAATTTTATAAGAATTATTAAACATCTCTAACAATGGATCGGCATGAATATTCAATAATTTTGCATAGGCTCTAAAATAACCTTTGATGAATACCGGTTCTGGCATCTTATAGTATTCATCGGCTTCCAATAACTCGATAACTCTTACCCGTAAATGTAACTTTTCTGCAACATATTCTGTGCTATAACCTTGTTGGGTACGGATGGCTGCGAGCTGCGCTCCTGGTTTGTTTTTCTCGCTATATTCTTCAATGTTATCCATTATTGGTGTTGTATTCATTGTGTCCTCCGGTATTTTCCGAAAAGTTTTTTAAGCGCAACTTGTATGCTTCTTCTTGTTCAGGATGCCCTGATTTATTTGCTACTGTAATGGCCAAGTTAAGTAACGCACGATCATTCAGACATAAATTTGAATGTTTTTGTAAATGATTAAGCGCCTCCTTAAATTTTCCCTGCTTCATATCCAGGGTTACTAACTCATACAATGATTGCTGTCGAGAAGGATCTTGTTCCAAAGCTTTCACAAAATAGGTGGCTGCAGTGATATCATCTGATACAGCCATGATACATAATCCTGCGTTCTCATAAGCACCTGCCGTATGATCATAACGAACATCGTTTACAGCTTTCATAAAATATTTTTCTGCTTCTCTATACTGCCCTTGGCGGCATAAAAAGGCGCCATAATTATTCAATTGAGTTCCTGCACCAGGCGCTAAGGCCATGGCTTTTTGATAAAACTTACCTGCTTTATCCATATCACCACTTTTTTCCATAAAATAGGCCATTGATGCATTGACATTGGCTGAATTAGGGGCCTGAGCCATGGCTAATAGCAGTTTACGCTTGGCCAGTGACCGGTTACCTTGTTGGAGATAAGCCAATCCCAACCGCGTATTATAAGAGGCTGCCTCATTAATTTTAGGCTCTTTAATAGTCGGTTCCTCTTTTATGTTATCCATTTTATGCTGACATGATTGGCATAAAATGGATAAACTAATGATCGATAAAACATATCGTAATTTCAAAAGAGACCCATCCGGTATTTATATCTGTCGGACATTATAACCGTGAATAGATCAATTTAAAAAGGATTATATCTAGAGAACACCTTCATGTGTGTCTTGTTTTGTTGGTGTGAAATGTAATTTTTGCCATCGTGCTGAACGACTGGTCCTGTCTTGAAACTCTCCCGCTAATTGACCACAGGCTGCATCAATATCTTCCCCTCGTGTTTTACGTGTGATAGTGTTAATTCCCTTTGACATGAGGCGATCACGAAAGGCGTCAATCGTTTCTTGTGAGGAACGTTGATATTCTGTTAATGGAAAAGGATTAAAAGGAATTAAATTGACTTTGGCCGGAACATTTTCCAATAGTTTGATTAACTGTCTCGCATGTTCTGGTTGATCATTCACGCCTTTTAGCATCACGTATTCAAAGGTGACAACACGCCTAGGCTCATTAATAAAGTAATGTTTACACATGTCCATCAATTGAATTAATGGGTATTTTTTATTGATAGGAACCAGTATATCCCGTAACTCATCCGTTGGCGCATGTAAAGATACGGCAAGAGAAACAGGACTGATTTTTCGAAGCCGTTCCATTTCTGGAATAATACCTGATGTGCTTAATGTAACTCGGCGTTTAGATAAACCATAGGCAAAATCATTCATCATGGTATCCATGGCAGAGACCACGTTATCGAAATTAAGCAATGGCTCTCCCATCCCCATCATCACCACATTGGTCACACGCTTATCATGAGCCCCTTGTTGTTGCGATAACGCACGTACAGCAATCCAAACTTGGCCGATGATTTCAGCTGTCGATAAATTTCGATTAAATCCTTGTTTTCCAGTAGAGCAAAAAGTGCAATTCAAAGCACAGCCCACTTGAGAAGATACGCATAAGGTTCCGCGCCTAGCTTCGGGAATATAAACCGATTCAATGCAATTTCCACATGCTAACTTTAGTAACCATTTATGGGTGCCATCACTTGATTTTTGCGTGCTTATAATTTCAGGTAATTGAATTTCAGCCACTGTCGTAAGACGGTCACGCAAAGTTTTACCCAAATTGTTCATGTGGTTGAAATCATCATGTCCAACTTGATGAATCCACTGCATGAGTTGCTGCGCGCGATAAGGTTTTTCGCCTAATTCTTGTAAGAATTCGCGCAGCTGTTGATAATTGTAATTGAGTAAATTTACTTTTGGGTTCATCAATTAAAAAGGCTCTTCGTTTCTTAAACAGAGTTCGTAGGGTTCAAAGAAATAAGCAATTTCTTGTGCGGCTGTTTCTTTTGCATCTGAACCGTGAACCGCATTGGCATCAATGCTATCGGCAAAGTCAGCTCGAATTGTTCCAGGTGCTGCATCTTTTGGGTTTGTTGCCCCCATGATGTCCCGATTTTTCATCACAGCATCAGAACCTTCTAAGACTTGAATCATGACAGGACCAGAAATCATAAAGCTAACGAGATCATTAAAAAAAGGACGGTCTTTATGTACGGCATAAAACCCTTCGGCTTCTGCACGTGTAAGTTGTTTCATTTTTGCAGCAACAATGTTCAATTCTGCACGTTCAAAACGGGTATAAATCTGACCGATCACTGATTTTGCAACGGCATCTGGTTTGATAATAGATAAGGTAAGTTCGGTAGCCATGAATAAACTCCAATTAAAAGCACACATTGTACAATAAAATGGGTATATCTGGCCAATGAAACTTGAGAAAAATTAAAAAGCGTTTAAGTCGAAAACACTATTCGCCACCCAGACTTGGATCAAAATATAAGGTTGAGCGATTTTCTTGTTCGCGCTTATCGTCTGTCAAGTGGTCAGGTAGGTAGTTAATCAATTCAGTGGTTTGCAGGATAATGTCATAAAATTGTCTACGGTAACTACGTAACTCACTGCCTACTTCAGCGGCTCGCTTAAGATAGGGTGTTAACATATTTTCTAGCTCGACACGCGGATCTCCAAAATCATGTAAAACAACGGACAGTTTTTGTTTTAACTCATTAGTCAAGCGTACATCAAGCGCCTCGCCCAACGATTTCAAAAAATAGGTTTCCACATCAGAAGTATCCACAGGACTCATAAGTGGAATCATAGCTGTATGAAGTGCTTTCTGAATAAATGCATCCTCTTTTTTAATGCCTTTTTCTTTGAGAATACTTCGGATTTTTTTTGTGGCAATTTGTAATGACGCTTGGAGATTCTGGGATAATTCAATAAGCCTCGCTTGACTTTCTGCTATCAGGTTTATGTGAGCAGATTCTTGTTCATTAAACCCTTCCCCAACGCTGATGAGTTTAAGTCGTTCGGTTTCTAAATCCTCACGAGTATTCGCGCCTGGCCCCTCTTCATTTGGTTGGCTATCAGCAGATAATAAATAATCTATAAAAAGTTTTTGCGCATAAACTTGGTAATCATGGGCTTGTTGCAGAATAATCCCATTAAATATGTTTTTTAAAGGCACTCGTAATAATTGATAATAGATGCTCTGTGAGTTACTGATGGCCAAGATCAATTCGTCATTATCAATATGGATGTTAAATCGATCTAAAACGCGTTTAACGGTGACTAATCCGTAAGTAGAAAGCCACATTGATAAATCCATTTCTTCTTTTTCTGCATTCATAATTTTTCCAATATGATTTATAGCATACAGCCAATAGGATATTTAACTATGTTAAAGCCAATGGCTTATGATTTGCAAATGGAAAAATAAGGCATGGGAGATATCGCAATGCCTGCTTCCATGAGACATTGCGATGAATAAATTACGGACTTGGAGAAGGAGAACTTGGTGCTGCCTCAACTGTCATTTTAAAACGACCGCTTAGGAAACTATCTAGACCCGTGTCAGGATCATTTTTTAACGCCGTAAATTTGGCTTGTGTCAAAAGCGTATCAGAGCCGATTTCTTTATATTTACCCTCTTGTCCTGATACTGGTTCATAACCTAATTCTTTTAACCAAGCTTCAATTCCTTGTTCAAATGCTGTGTTTATTATTTCCTTTTTGTCATCAGGTAGTTCGATAGGGAGATTGTCAGTAACGGGTTTCACTGTAATTTTACCCTCAGGCGAACATTCCACATTGTGTTGTAAGGAAGGCAATGTTACTTTAGATGTAAATAATTTCTCCCAAGTGCCGTGTTTTAATTTAATACCAAGTGTTTCGACAGTAGGCATGATTGCATCAACTACTTTATGTATCGTAGCTGTAATAATGTTATTGGCTCGTAAGGCAGCTGCCATTTTATGACAAAGTTCTAAAACAGCGCCCATGCATGACGTATAGTTATCATAACCCTTTTGACCGGAGCTAACCACTTCATTGCCCGCTTTTATCAAATCTTCATATAATTGAGCTGCCTCAGCGCTTCGCTGAGCTTTATCATTTTGGCGCCTGCGTTGATTTGCTGGAACGCTTTGTTGTATCGCGTCTTCTAGAACTTGAGCACGTTTTAACTCTACCATCTTTTCTTTTATGCTTTTTTGAATGCTAAGATCTTCATCATTTACTGGTTTTACCATTCTAACTCTCCCAACATAAGATCAAAGTAAAAACCACTTGATTTATTATAGCACATTAACAAAGGGTTGTCATCCCAATCGCTTAACACATATTGATAATAATTGCCATTTTTTAACGTATGTTTTGTTATCCCTGGCTGATGAATATGGCCATGAATAACGGTTTCTACGCCCATTTGTTCCATGTGTTTTATCATAGAGGCGACTATAATCACCATGTTAGCGGGTGGTTTACTTCTATTCATTTGACTGCGACGCCGAACTTGATTCACGATTGCAGAACGCAATGCATAAGGGAACCGTAAAAACAATGTTGTAAATAATCGATTTCGCGTTATTCTTCGAAGCCATTGATGACTTATATCCTTCGTGCAATAACGATCGCCATGTACCAATAATAGTTTAGTATTGCCGAGCGTAATGATGGTGGGTTCGTTAAGAAGTGTTAGTGAGGCGAGTTTTGCAAAACGTTTTCCTACCAAAAAATCTCGATTGCCAGGCATAAAATACAATTTAACGCCTTGATCGGAAAGCCAGCTCAACTGTGATGCGATGGATTGACTCCAAGCATCCAGTGCATCATCTCCAGGCCATACATGAAAAAAATCGCCCAAAATGTAAACGGACAAGGTATTTTTTGCCGCCCATTTAATAAAATGATTAAAACGTTCTGTAATCTCTGTTTCCTCTGGATGCAAATGAAGATCAGAAATAAATACCGCATCGTTCATAGCGGCTCAATTTGAATATGATCATCCTGAAGAAATATTTGACAAGGTTTCGTTACTGGTTCCATTGCATCACTTAAACGGTAAAATCCGGCAATGGATACTAATTCTGCATCTAAAGATTGGCAAAATATCCGTGCTTCTTTATTGCCAGAGATCCCTGCCAAAGCTCTTCCCCGCAAAGCGCCATACACGTGGATATTGCCATCGGATAACAATTCAGCACCGTGGCTCACCGCTGCAGCGATAACAAGGTCACCCCCCATGCTTACTACCTGCTGGCCAGAACGAACCGGCGTGGTTAATAATTTAGTTTTAATGGTGGCTTGTTTTGTTTCTTTGGTTTTTTTTTGAGTGGGTTTATCATGCGCAGAAGAAGCATTGAGTACAGCAAGGCCTTGACATTGAGCCAAGGTTTCTAATAATGGCGTGCCACCTTGAATGCCAATCGGTAATATCCCATGCTCTCGTAAGCATTGACAAATGGTTTGCAAATCAAGATGGTCACCATTCACCGCCGAGCAATCGAGTACAATGGGGGTTTTATCAAAAAGACGCGGGGCTTTATTCACAACCTCATCTAGATGACTAGCGAATGATGCATAATCATCATCTAATATTTGCATGACGGTAAAGGTATATAGTCTGCCCTTCAGCTTAAATGCTTGTGATTTCAATGTATTAACAGTCATAACCATGATACCCATTGCAGTATTTTTTGTTTATACTAGCACGCAACAACAAATAACAGAAGGTCATTGACATGGATAAAGTATGGTTGAAGCATTATCAAAAAGGCGTTCCCTATGAAATAAATGCCAATACCTATGCCTCTTTGGTTCAACTGTTTGAGGAATCTTGTCAAAAAAACAAAAAAAATATGGCATATATCAATATGGGCTCATCCATCAGTTATGCTGAACTTGATCAACTCAGTAAAACATTTGCCACTTATCTACAACAACTCGGATTAAAAAAAGGAGCTCGAGTTGCTGTTATGATGCCCAATATTCTGCAATATCCGATTGCGGTTTTTGGCATATTGCGAGCGGGTTTTGTGGTTGTGAATACCAATCCGCTTTATACTTGTGATGAAGTGATCCACCAACTGGCTGATGCTGGAGCAGAAGTTCTGGTTGTTATGGCTAATTTTGCTAAAACTGTTGAAAAAGCCCTACCCCAGTTGCCTTCATTGAAAAAAATTATTATTACCCAATTGGGAGATGTTTTTCCTTTTTTTAAGCGAATCATTGTTAATGCTGTTGTGAAATACATTAAAAAAATGGTTCCTGCTTACACTATTCCTGAGGCTGTTTCTTTTCAACAGGCGCTACAACAAGGAATGAAAGGCTGTTATAAACCAATAACATTGAATCATGAAGACATAGCGTTTCTGCAATACACGGGTGGAACTACGGGGATTTCTAAGGGGGCTATATTAACTCACGGCAATATGGTGGCTAATGTATTACAAGCGTATGCTTGGATTGAACCTTTGGGTATTAATAGTCACGATATTATTGTCACAGCCCTGCCGCTCTACCATATATTTTCACTCACAGCGAATTGCTTAACGTTTCTAAAAGCGGGAGCACAAAATATTCTCATTACGAATCCACGGGATATGCCAAGGTTTATTAACGATATAAAAAACACAGGATTCACAGCCATCACCGGTGTGAATACCCTATTTAATGCCCTTCTAAATCATCCGAAATGTAGCGAAATTGATTTTTCAAAATTGAAACTAGCATTATCTGGAGGCATGGCATTACAAAAAAGTGTCGCTATGAAATGGCAAGAACTCACGCATTCTCGTGTGCTTGAAGCCTATGGCCTTACGGAAACAAGTCCTGCCGTCACCATTAACCCTATGTCTCTTGAGACCTACAATGGCAGCATCGGCCTTCCTCTGCCTTCAACAGATATTTCTATTCGAGATGACGAGGGTAAAGAGTTATCTTTGGATAAAAAAGGTGAGTTATGTGTTAAAGGTCCTCAGGTGACGCCTGGCTATTGGGGCCGTCCTGAGGAAACGGCAGAAGTATTTTGGTCAGATGGTTTTCTTCGAACAGGCGATGTTGCCAGAGTTGATGAACAAGGCTATGTATATCTCGTTGATAGAAAAAAAGACATGATTCTCATTTCTGGATTTAATGTTTATCCCAACGAAGTAGAACAAGTGATCAGCATGCTACCTGGTGTTTTAGAGGTAGGGGTGGTGGGTGTTAATGTGGATGATAAGGGTGAGCAAGTCAAAGCATGCATTGTCAAACGGGATCCAACATTAACAGCTGAACAAGTGATTGATCATACTCGAGAGCATTTGACTGCCTACAAAATCCCAAAAATAATTGAATTTTATGATGAACTGCCAAAAACCAACGTTGGAAAAATCCTAAGACGTGCATTGGCGTAAATAACGTTGGCTTAATTTTGCTCACTAAAACTTTAAGCGCGGGACGTCGAAGTAGAAAAAATATCAATTTGGCGCCAGCAACACAAATAGTTAATACTTGATCAGTTGCTTCATAATCCGAACCGTAGCTCCCCATATGAAATAATGGCAAGCGGTAAATTGAACACTGGGGATGAGGTTGTCGTCGCGCTGAATAATGATATCCTTATAATTTTGAGCCTGGCTAATTTCATGCAAAGGAATGGTCAGCACTGCCGACACTTCACGAGCATTAGCATTATAGGGAATCAATGATGATATGCTAGCCAACCAAGGGTGAATAATCATGCCGGCAAGTGTTTGTTCAGTGTTCATTTGTTTTAGTAATCTGACACGCGAAGACTCAATACCCAATTCTTCACGCAACTCGCGTAATGCTGTCTCCCAGAATGATTTATCCTCTGCTTGCCAAAGACCGCCCGGAAAACAGATTTCTCCTGGGTGATGACGTAAATCAGCACTTCTTTGGGTTAAAATCAACGAATCAGTCGCTTCCTCAAGCAATACAATCACGGCTGAATTTTGAGGTACCTCAGATAAAGTAGTTGGGTCAACAGGCATTGACAATCGCTGCAATCTTTGTAAAACATTCACGATATTCGTCTTTCCAACCCGAGTCAATAACAATGCCCCCACCCGCGGATAAATAAAGAGAATCGTCTTTAGCAGTGACTGTCCTAATGGCGATATTGCTGTCGAGGCGACCATGATTTGAAAAATAGGTGATACTTCCGCAATAGATGCCACGAGAAAAAGGCTCATATTCTTGAATAATGCGCATGGATTCTCGTTTGGGGGCGCCTGTGATCGACCCACCGGGAAAGCATGCAGCAAAGGCTTCTGACAATGTAATGTTATCCTTGCATTGCGATTGAATAGTACTCACAAGATGATGTACTGCCTTGAAACTTTGTAATTCACATAAAGCAGTCACTTGCACGCTACTGGGTTTTGAAAATTTTCCTAAGTCATTTCGCAACAAATCAACGATCATGACATTTTCTGCACGATTTTTTTCACTGGCCAAAAGGCCTGCTTTCGCTTCGTTATCCAATCGTATATGGGATGAGCGTGGTGTCGTTCCCTTAATGGGAGACGTTAATGCTACCCCTTTATCAATGCATAAAAATCTTTCCGGTGAAAAACTGAGCACATCCCCTTCCAAACCTCGTATGAAGGCAGCATAAGGGACTCGGTTTCGGGAACGAATTTTTTTATACATTTCCCAAGAGTCTCCGCGGTATCGCCCAACAAACGGTTGTGTATAATTCACTTGATAAGCCCTGCCCTGCATCAATGTTTGATGAATCGCCTCAAAAGCTAACCGGTAATCCTCTTCACGAATGAGAGGAGAAAATTTTTGACATAATAAAAACGGGGGATAATGCGTCCCCTGACTTTCCCAAAGGGTAAGAATATCTTTAATGTAATGTTTCGTGTCGGGTTTTTGATGTGCTACTACTAAATGAACCTGACGACAATGATGGTCAACAACGATGGCCCAATCATAAAATTTTATATCCACGAGGGGCATATCATTCAGGGGGTGTGGTTCAGAAATAATCCCAGCAAGCATTGCTCCAAAATCATAAGAAATATAACCAATAGCCCCCCCTTGAAAAGGTAAATCACTCATGGATGGTACTGATAGCAATTTGTTTTGCAGTTGTTGAAGGGCTTCATGAAGGTTGGCGCTCTGGCGAGTAACGTTTAATGCATCATAAGGAAGAGCCGTTAAAATATCATAACGCCCGTGTTGATGGTCACGACTTTCTAGAAGCACATAACCTGGGAGATTACTGAATGATTGATAATGACTCACCAAATCATTTTTATATGGCAAGGGATATACCTGTAAAACGCTCACGTTTATCTACCTACATCAAATGAACAAAAATCTTCTATCAATGACACCGCGCACAGTATAACAGTATTTTCCAATCGTAAGATGAGCCTGAAAAGAAAATCCATTTATGGTCTATAATTATACTAATACCATGGATGGAGAGTAGATATGTATGATTACGAGCGAGAACTTACAAGATTTCGATACCTACAGGAAATGCTCAATGCCATTTATCTAACAGTATCTAGTCGCTCTATGATTAATAAAACAGGCGAAGCGTTTCAAAAATCTCTTCCGACCGCTAAATCTAGTTTGTCGGTACTTATAAAGACTATGAAAGAAGAACAAGCAGATGCTATTGTCAAAAAAAAAATTCGTGCAGTATGCGACAGATTGAGCGTACTCCTCGATATATTAAATGTAAATCGTAAGGTGCTGCGCATTGATTGCATAAAAAAAGAATATTTTGAGATACTTGAGTCTTATCATGATTATTTTATAAAAATATACGAGGTGGGAGGTTCTTCGGATGAGATAGCACCTCCACTCGCCAGAAAAGAAGATCCCATTCTACCTCTACGAACGCCACAAACCTTCTTTGCAGTATCTGGCCATGGATCTCTAGCCTCTAAAACTGCAAAATCAACTGAAGCTAGTGATCCAGACGAGACAACACCTAGAACAACAAAACGAACTAGAACTTAGCTCATTTAATACCTGTTAACATTAACGATCAGCATTTAACCTAAAGCGTGGTGATCGTGTTTTTTATAAGAAGTGACTCATGAAAAAGGCCGTGGTTCTTTTGTCTGGCGGCCTAGACTCTACGACCTGCTTAGCTATTGCCAAACAGAGTGGCTTTGCGTGTTATGCCTTATGGACAACGGCATCATACAGAACTTGCCGCAGCGCTCTTTATGCAGAAAAAGCTATTGATGCATTTTTAGTCGGTGAATACCACACTGTTTTTTTATCAATACCTAAAGTCTGAGGCAATAATTGGATCATCGTTTCACGTTCCTTATTGATTAAATTGAAATTGTTTTTCTCCAGACGTACCCAGTTGTGATTGAGAAATTGGATTTGGATGACCAAATATCGTTTGAGGATATAACTGGTTTTTGTAAAAAAATATGAGTATTCTATGCCAACATGATGCTTTTATGGAGACTCGATGTGACAATGATCGTCGCACACTTTGAAATTCCGTATATTCAAATCCTGAACGAAAATGGTGAACTTTGCGATTCACTGCCCTCTTTTGCAGAGAATAAGACCCTGTTACTTGCTCTCTATCGAACCATGGTTCTGACCCGTGTCTTTGACAAAAAAGCCATAGCTTTGCAACGAACGGGTAAAATGGGAACTTATGCGCCTATCAATGGACAAGAAGCGATATCAACGGCCATAGGCAATGCCATGAAACCAAAGGATGTGTTTGTTCCCTACTATCGGGATTATGCCGCACAATTTCAACGTGGCGTTAAAATGTCAGAAATTCTTGCTTACTGGGGTGGTGATGAACGAGGAAGTCAATTTGAATGTGACTCTGAAGATTTACCCATCTGTGTTCCTATTGCATCCCAATGTTTGCATGCCGCGGGCGTTGCTTTTGCATTTAAATATCGAAAACAAGATCGTGTAGCTGTCGTTTGCCTAGGAGATGGAGGAACGTCTGAAGGCGATTTTTATGAAGCTATAAACGTCGCTGGTGTATGGAATTTACCTGTTATATTTATAATCAATAACAATCAATGGGCCATCTCTGTCAATGTTAATCAACAAACCAAAGCTAAAACCCTTGCGCAAAAAGCGATTGCTGCAGGATTTAATGGAATTCAAGTGGATGGAAATGATATTTTAGCCACACGTCAGGTCGTGGGTGAGGCCATTGAAAAAGCGCGGCGAGGCGAAGGCCCCACGCTTATTGAGGCGCTTACTTACCGTCTTTGTGATCATACAACGGCTGATGATGCTACACGTTATCAACCCCCAGAGGATGTGGATCACGCCACTTATAAAGAACCCATTCGTCGATTTAAACATTTTTTAGAACAACAAAAATTATGGACAGAAAAACAGGAAAAATCACTGATTGAAAAATGCACTGTTGAAGTACAACAAGCCGTCGATGAATATTTAAATCGGGCTCCTCAATCCATAGGCAGTGTTTTTGATCATCATTACGCTTCGTTGCCAAATTATTTGATAGAGCAAAGAGCTATTGCAGTGGAGGATGTTTCACATGACTGATATCACATTAGTAGAAGCAGTCACCCAAGCCTTGGCGTATGAACTAGCTCATGATGAAAATGTTGTGGTTTTTGGTGAAGATGTCGGCAAAAATGGTGGAGTTTTTCGAGCGACTGCCGGATTACAAGAGCAATTCGGTGAGCATCGCGTGTTTGATTCGCCCTTGGCAGAGTCGATGATTGCGGGCCTTGCTGTAGGCATGTCCGTTCAGGGATTAAAGCCCGTGGCTGAATTTCAATTCATGGGTTTTATCTACCCTGCCATGAATCAGATCATTGCACATGCGGCTCGAATGAGAAATCGAACCCGTGGCCGATTGCATTGCCCGTTAGTTTTTCGTGCTCCATTTGGTGGAGGAATCCGTGCTCCTGAACATCATTCAGAAAGTACTGAAGCGTTGTTTGCGCATATTCCAGGACTACAAGTGGTGATCCCTTCATCACCGAAACGTGCTTATGGACTCTTACTTGCCGCTATTCGCAATCCGGATCCTGTCATCTTTCTTGAGCCTAAACGAATTTATCGTTTGGTCAAACAACCGGTTGCTGATGATGGGCAAGCACTACCTCTTGGAAAATGTTTTACGTTGCAACCAGGTGATGATGTGACATTATTGAGTTGGGGTGCGAGTATGCATGAGACTTTACAAGCCGCCAAACAATTGAGTGCAGAGGGTTTATCGTGTGAGGTCATTGATGTTGCAACCATCAAACCATTGGACATTGAAACCATTTTGATTTCAGTAGAAAAGACTGGGCGCTGCGTGATTGTGCATGAAGGGGCCAAAACTGGCGGCGTAGGTGCTGAAATTTCTGCACAAATCATGGAAAATTGTATAGCTGATTTATTAGCTCCCGTTCAGCGCGTGACTGGGTATGATATTACAATGCCTTATTTTCAATTGGAAAAACACTACCTGCCCAGCGTTAGACGTATTAAGGAATGTGTTATGAGCATAATGGAGTAAAAATGAATATATTTAATTTACCGGATTTAGGGGAAGGATTACCTGATGCAGAAATTCATGAATGGTTTGTTAAAGAAGGAGATGTCGTTGCTCTAGACCAACCATTGGTATCCATGGAAACGGCTAAGGCAGTTGTTGAGGTTCCTTGCCCACAAGCAGGCACCATCATAAAATGCTTTGGAAAGTCAGGTGACATCATTAAAACCGGTGAGCCGCTCGTTGCCTTTGCTGCGGAAGAATCGGTGCGCGTCGATAAAGGGACTGTTGTGGGTCACTTAGAAGAAAGCAACGATGTCGGTGACGATGATTTTATTATTGGTTCAGCTACCCCTCAAACAAGAGTAAAAGCAACACCCGCAGTCAAATTGTTCGCAAAAAAAATGGGCATTGATCTCACGTTCATGAACGGTACAGGTGATCAAGGTTTTATTACGCGAGAAGATGTTCAACGTGAATTGGATAAAAGCGTACAGCCTCTAGAGGGTTTTGAACCGCTGCGAGGTGTGCGTCGAGCCATGTTGGCGAGTATGACTCAATCGCATCAAGAGGTCGTTCCAGTCAGTATTTTTGATGAAGCAGATATCCATCAATGGACGCCACAGAGTGATATCAGTGTTCGGTTAATTCAATCCATTTGTTTTGCTTGCCATAAAGAACCCGCACTCAATGCTTGGTTCGATGGAAAGCACAATGCCCGTAAGTTATTTAAAAATGTGGATTTAGGATTGGCTATGGACAGTGATGAAGGGCTTTTTGTCCCCGTGATTCATCATGCAGAGCAACGTTCAGAGAAAGAATTACGAAAAATTATCAATGAGTATAAACAAGCCGTTCGTGAGCGTACTGTTCCTGCGGAGCAATTGAAAGGTGCTACCATTACTTTATCCAATTTTGGTAAATTCGCTGGACGATATGCAAGCCCAATTATTGTTCCACCGATGGTAGCCATTCTTGGGGTCGGCAGGCTTTATGAGACAGCCGTCAGTCGGAATGGAAAAATTGAGTCCCATCGTGTTTTACCGCTTTCCTTGAGTTTTGATCATCGCGCAGTGACGGGTGGTGAAGCTACCAGATTTTTGGCAGCAATCATGGCATCTTTGCAAAAATCCGAGTAATTATAATCCAGAGTGATAATAATTAGGAAATGAAGATGACGTAAAATATTTAGATACCATCAGAGATGCTGATAAAAGCCATATTGCGGTAACAGAAGATTTAGTCAATGAAAAAAAAGAAATGCTGGAACTGCACGGTTCTAATTTTGTATATGGAACTCGCGAACATATGCTTCAAACTTTGTTAGCGGTTGTGGATCCAGAAACCTATAAAAAATTCGAAGAACCGAGCTGTCACTGTTGTACCATACTGTAATTGATTGGTTAGTAGGCAATACTTTTTTTGATACATGAAGGGATTGCCTGCTGTTTCCCAATTCAGGGACATGAATACTATGAAGAACAATGATCAAATAATATGCCTTGTGACCGGTGCAAACATTGGTGGTTGACAATGTTTACAATACACACTGTTACGTTGGCCTAGCCATATCTTTTGTAGGGGCTTCGTGCACTGAAAACAAGGTAATCCTTCTCGGCCATATACCATTAATTGTTGTTTAAAATAGCCGGGCTTTCCTTCAGCATTAAAAAAGTCTTTTAGGGTAGTTCCACCCTTAGAAATGGCTAATTGCAGTGTATCTTTTATCGTCGCGATGAGCCTTTGAACGTGTTCAATGGTCAAATGGTTTACAGGGGTGGCTGGATGAATGTTAGCTTTAAACAATGCTTCGGTGGCATAAATATTCCCTACGCCCACAACCACCTGATTGTTCATAATGAAAGGTTTGATAGCAACGTGTCGTTTCTTTGCTTTTTGCAGCAGGTATTGATCAGTAAAAGCGGTACTGAGAGGTTCTACACCTAAGGAAAAAAGTAACCGATGCTTTTCTGGCTCATCTTGCGTCCATAAAATAGTACCAAAGCGCCGAGGATCGTTATATCGTAAAATTTGTTGTTCAGAAAAAATGATATCCACGTGATCATGCGGCTTGAGATCGGCAGTCTTTGAAACGATTCTTAAATGACCAGACATCCCCAGATGGATAATCAGTGTGCCCCTCTCGAAACGCATGAGAAGATATTTACCTCGTCGGTGAATGCGACAGACTTTTTGTTGATTTAAAGTGGCTGACAAATTGTCTGGTATTGGCCAGCGCAATTGATGTTGTCTGATAATTACATGTTGTACGACAACATCTTGCAGTTCTAAAGCTAATCCACGAACAATAGTTTCTACTTCAGGTAGTTCTGGCAAAAGATAATCCTAAAAAGTGAAGCTCGAAATGGTAACATATCTAATTTCGAAACGCTTCATTTGTGGGTTAAGGCAGGGTAAACGCATCTAATTTTTGAACATTAAATCAATCTTTTTTCCCTACGTGCCGTGCTTTATGCACGGCATCCAGGCGATCCTGCCCCAAAATAAAAACTGGATTCTGCGCATAAAGCGCGGAACGTAGGCAAGTTGAATTTATAATATTCGTTTAGATGCGTTTACCCTGGGTTAAGGAATGATTGCAATTTTTTCATTGTATCTTTCTCAAAATTAATGATAATTTTAATTCTAGAATAGACTACTCTGATAGTTCTGGAATTTAACCATGCAAACATTAACGTTAAAAGATGCTACCGTAAACAACCCCACTTGCTCTCTTGCTAAATCCTGGGTTTTATCTAAACGTCAGTTATGTGATTTAGAATGTTTATTAACCCATGTCTATTTCCCTTTAGAAGGCTTTCTCGATCGAGAAAATTATGATTCAGTGTGCCAAACCATGCGATTAAAAAATGGTGCATTATGTCCTATGCCGGTGACGTTGGATGTGACATCATCCTTTGCTTCGGAATGTGAATTTGGTGAAGAAATTCTTCTCGTGAATGAAGAAAATCAACCCCTTGCTTCAATGATCATTAATGCTATTTGGAAGCCCAATAAAAAACAAGAAGCACAGCTTGTATTTGGTACGATTGACAAACACCATCCCGGTGTCGCCTATCTTTATGAAAAAGCAGGGGATTGGTATTTGGGCGGAGAAATTACAACCTTAAAACCAATGATTCATTATAATTTTTTAAATTACCGTCATACGCCTGCAGAACTGAAGCAATTGTTTAAGGTTTATGGCTGGTCAAAAATCATTGCTTTTCAAACGCGAAACCCTATCCATCGCGCACAATATGCGTTAATACGACAAGCGACAGAAACTGAAGATGCTCGACTTTTGATTCATCCAGTCATTGGCATGACAATGTCAGGGGATGTTGATCCTGTCATTCGGGTCAAATGTTATGAAAAAATTTTACAACGATTTGCGCCTCATTATGCCCTATTAAGTATAGTACCCATGGCTATGCGGATGGCTGGTCCTAGGGAAGCGTTATGGCATGCGCTGATTCAAAAAAATTATGGTGTCACACATTTTATTATCGGTCGCGATCATGCAAGCCCAGGACTGGATGGTCAAAATCATGCTTTTTATTCGATTGATGCTGCTCAAACATTGGTCCAAGAGCATGCCAAAGAAATCGGGATAGATATTCTTGCTTTTCCTACCGTAGTTTATGTGAAGGAAAAATCAAAGTATGTGAGTATAAATGATATAGGTCCAGAGGATACACCTTTGGATATTTTAGAAAGCGAATTGCATCGGAAACTAGAATCTTGTGAAAATATCCCAGACTGGTATTCATTTCCAGAAGTACTCACCATTCTAAAAAAAGCATATCCCCCAAAGTTGACTCAGGGTTATACCATTTTTTTTACAGGTCAGCTCTGCTCTGGAAAATCAACCGTTGTTAATGCACTCTTAGACAAACTACTTGAAACAAACGCACGTACGGTTACGTTATTGGACAGTGATACCCCTATTCTCCCTCTTGGGTTTATGGCGGCAGAAATCACTAAACATCAGGGTATCGTTCTTTGTGCAGCGATCGCTCCTTTGGCTTCTGTAAGACAAGTCATTCGAGAAAACGTTCGTCAATATGGTGGCTTTATCGAGGTATATGTTTCATCCCCTCTTCTACGCGGCGAAGATCAAGATGTTAAAGGTTCTTATGGTGTGAATAATCCTTTTGAACCCCCTATATCACCGGAGGTCACGATTGATATTATCAGTGTCAGCGTAAATCATGCTGTTGATAAGATACTCAATAAAATTGAATCACTGGGTTATTCCTGGCGTCATTCTTTGCAAGAATTGCATGTGATCTGAGAAATATACACGATTAAAAGTATTCTTCTTGTGCGTGAGTTAAATACCATTTAAAATCCAACCCGTTATTTTATTCTTGATTAAGTAAAACTGTTTAGGAGTTCACTAATGAAAAATAAACCACAAAAAGGTAACCAACTTAATGGGTGTCATGCAGGTCCATACAATAGAAACATCCAGCCTTCATCTGTGCATAAATTACCTTCTAAACAACAAAATCGATTCTTTCAGCAAGATTTATCAGATACCATTAAAAAGAAGGACGATCTAGGTTTGAATGTTGAGACATTGATTGCTGCATTAATCCCTGCATCCATGTGTCGCCCGTAAGATATAAATGCATTTGAACGATTCATACTATAACAATAAGGACCCTCTCATGCTCTCATTCGACAATAAAGCAACATGTATTTCTTTAGCATTGACCGCATCAATTGGGTTTTTTCTTTCATTACCCCTCCAGGCGGCGCAGATAAGCAGTGAAGTGTATTCAACAAATAATACTTATCTTGGCAATGTCACTTTTGAAGACAGCAAATATGGATTATTAATTAATCCTCACCTCAAAGGTGTGCCTGCGGGTATTCATGGATTTCATATTCACGAACATCCTGATTGCAGTAATCATGGTATGAGTGCCGGGGGACATTTTGATCCCAACAACACGCATAGCCATCAAGGACCTTATGGGGAAGGTCACTTGGGTGATTTACCTGTGTTAGTCATAGACACCCAAGGTAATGCTGTTGCACCCCTTCTAGCCCCTCGTCTACAAACCAAAGATCTTCAAACGCACACTATCATGATTCATGCGGGTGGGGACAATTATAGTGATAACCCACCTCTGGGAGGCGGCGGTGATCGTATCGGTTGTGGAAAAATCACTCATTTCAATGAGAAAGCAATGCGCTGATTGTTAGATATTTTTCTAGCCCGTCTGGTTTTAATGGTTCGGGCTCGAATCGAATTCGCTGGGATTTGAGCATCAATCTCATTCAACACCTCCGCTAAGCGACAACCAGCCGCTGCAATGCGTTTTTCAGTGATTTGCTGAGCTTTTATTTGATAGGCGTGATTGATAGGGAAATGATAAGCGTCATTGACAGCAATGGCATGTGATTCATGAACCCACTCTGTCGCATCTGATATTAGGGGGAAGACACTGCAAGGCCATTTCGCTTCTATTCTTGCGGCCTCTTCTTCGATTTGATTTGGTTTTAATCGATTACTCATAAAAAGCCCTGCTCCCCGGTCCCAATAGGCATGCAAATTTTTGGCGACAGGATTATTATGCAGGAGAACTAAATTACCTCCTTTATCACCCTCCGGGAATTCCGTACTGACTTTAGTAATAGCATGCAAGGGTTGATGAATATCTCCAATAATGTGCAAAAGTATTCTAAACGCAATTCCTTTATCAAAATCTGATGGGTATTTGTTTAATAACAGTTTAGTGGCATTATCAATTGCCCATAAGGCATTTACTTTTTGCACAGTGGGTAACGCACTACCATCGGTGGAGTATGGAATATCAATATAATGCATGGGCGCAAACCAGTGGATGTCTTTATATGACAGGTTGTCTAACCATACGGAGGACTCAACAAATGTTTCGGGCTTATAAACGCTACTCACGGCATTATTGTAATGATCGAACGTTTGTTTTGCGTGGATGGTTAAATGCTCATACGCAATTTCAGCGATCAAACGATGCCCTGTTGCATTCCATGCCCATATACTGGATATAGGCATGAAGCAAAATAAGGCCATGAATTGAATTATTTTTTTCAAACGCTACCCCAAATAGGGTGACCATGCAGGTTCTTGTACATCGCCACTTCGCGCAGGAAGTCTCAAGCGAATACGACCATCAATCGAAACAATGGATAGAATTCCTTTATCCTGATAACGCGTAGCATACAATATCAATCGACCATTGGGTGAAATGGAAGGTGATTCATCAAACGGTGAAGAAGTTAATGTTGTCACTTGGCCGTTATTGAGATCTTGAATACCAATATTAAATTGATGATCTTCTCGATGAAGCATAACAATATTCTTTTGGTTCGGTGTATAAGACGCTCGAGCATTATAATTGCCAAGATAGGTCACGCGACTTATTTTGCCGTCAGCAAGATTTAAACGATAAATTTGTGGCGATCCACCTCGTCCTGACGTAAACAGCAATGAACGACCGTCAGGCGAATATCGAGGCTCCGTATCAATGGAATCACCAAAAGTTATTTGGGTTAAATGACCTGTCGACATATCCACAGTGTAAATATTGGGATGCCCCGCTTTTGATAATACTACGGCTAATTGTCGACCATCAGGTGACCAAGCCGGTGCTCCATTGATTCCAGTAAAACTGGTTAATAAACGACGTTGACCCGTTTCAACCGATACCGTAAAGATTTGTGCATGCTTTTTTTCAAAAGAAACAAACGCAATTTGTCGCCCATCTGGAGACCATGTGGGTGACATGATTGGATCAGTTGATACCACAAGACTACGAGGATTGCTACCATCCACATCCGCAACATCTAGTGTGTGCCTTTCTTGATTGCCATTGCGTTGAACTAAAACGTAGGCAATTCGCGTGGAAAAAATTCCGCGCTCACCCGTCAATTTTTGATATACTTCGTCACTGATATGATGTGCTAATGCCCGTAATTCATTACCAGGGATTTGATAATCTTTAGATAAAAGCATGTGCCCATGTGCGGCTGCATCCGCTAATTCAAAACTCACAGCAAAGCGGTTTGGGCCTGTTTGCTGCACTCTTCCAGACAATACACTATCGGCCCCGGCTTGTTGCCATTGGCTTATGGCAGGTTGTGAATTTGCACCCAACATAGGAGGCGGAATAATTTTGAATTGACCTGACATGCGTAAATCATTTTCAACCACGCCTACCAAATCTTGTGCTTGTACCCCACCATTAAAGGCATTGATGGCAATCGGTAGTGCAGAGTTGATGCCTTGTGTCAGTTCAAGATCCAAAGCAAAAGATGCATTCATCCACATCATTAGACCAATTGTTATTAACCAATTTTTCACTCATTACCCCCTGGCACTTTCTGGACGTACCGTTAAACTAATATCTCGAAATATATTAAATGTGTCTGGATCAGTTGGAACAGGTAGCGGAGATGCTTTATAGATAGCTGATTGAGCAGAACGGTCGAGTATGGCATCCCCACTACTTCGCGTCAAATTGACATTGAGAACGACGCCATTGGGCGCAAGCCGAATCCTAAACTGGCTCGACAAACTGCTGTTAACATTTTCTGGCAAAATCCATTGTTGACTAATAGCATTGATAATCATTGCTTTATATTTATCCACCTCTCCAGAAATACGTGCATTTTTTTGCGATTCAAGCGCGGCTTGTTGGGCTGCAGCCACTTGTTGTTTTTGGGCTAGTTCAGCTTTGGCTTTTAATGCGAGAGCTTCATTTGCACGGGTCAATTCTTCGTCTTGTTTCTTTTTTAATTGTGCTAGTTTTTCTGCTTCTTTTTGTTGTTTTTGCAACTGGATTTGTTGTTGTTTCATGTCTGCAAGATGTTTCTCTTGCTCTGCTTTTTCTTGGGCTAATTGTTTTAATCGATTTTGTTCTTCAACCATTTGTTTTTGACGAGCAATAGCCATTCTTGCCGCTTCATCTTTTAATTTAGCCAAATGTTGTTGCTCTTCAATGCGCTTATTGCGCGCATCATTGGCTTCTTGTGCTAACCTCTGTTGTCTTTTTTCTTCTGCTTGTCGTTGTGCCTGTTTTTCTTCTTGAAGACGCTGGATTGTATTCATGACTTCTTGGTTATCAACACTGATGGCCTTAATGGCTTGGGCTGGTTGCTCCATGGCTAGAGATTCCGCTTGAGTCATTTCAGGTTGATTAGATGACATTAACACAGGTCGTTGATGTGTTGACTCATACATAAGTAAGAAGGCAAGAAACACATGCAGTCCTAGTGCCGTAATAAATGCATTTCGATAGCTCAATGTTTCAATCATGCTTGATCCCCTTGAGATGAATCGGTGAGCAACCCCACTTGTTCAGCCCCGGCTTGTTTTAATAAACTCATGGCAGTGACGACTTTGCCATAAGGGACGCCTTGATCACCTTTTACGAGAACATTTAATGCTTGTTTTGATTGACGTGCCATTTCAAGCTCGGCAGCAACGCGCACCATTAATGATTTGGGATCCATCGGAGTACCCGGATTGTTGTTTATATTTAAAAAATAGTCCCCATTGCGATTGACAGACACGATGATGGGCTCACGATCCGCGGTTTTTAGGGACTGACTCGCCGATTTTGGCAAATCAACCGTGACGCCTTGGGTTAATATGGGTGCTGTGATCATAAAGATCACGAGTAATACTAACATCACGTCTATATAAGGCACCACATTGATTTCGGAAATGGGGCTTATCCGTCGACTTTTTTTAATTATCATGTGTTATCCCCTAGCAGACACGGCTGTTTGCTGAGAAATCAGTGCAACTAATTCTTCTTGAAACAAATCATAGCGATTAAGCAATGCATTTGCGCTGTTGGTGTAGCGATTGTAAGCGACAACGGCGGGAATAGCTGTGAATAGACCCAGCGCCGTAGCGACCAGCGCCTCAGAAATTCCTGGTGCAACCATCGCAATAGTCGCTTGCTGTGCTTGACCTAGTGCTTGAAATGACGTCATGATTCCCCATACCGTGCCAAACAATCCTACAAAAGGCGCAATTGAACCCACGGAAGCAAAAATAGGCAGGTGATCCTCTAGACTTTCCGCTTGTTTAGCATGGCTAATTTGCATAACACGTTGTATCGGCTCAATTTCAATGCTACCTTGTTGACGTACCCGCATAAACTCTTTGAAACCGGCATAAAAAATGGCAGCCAATCCCTGCCTTTCTTCAACGTTACTGTCAATATCAGCATACAGTTTGCTAAGGTCAGAACTTGCCCAAAAGCGGCGATTAAAGGCTTCATATTGTTGCTTCATTTGCCTAAAAAACCAAGCTCTCTGTACAATAAGCGTCCAGGAAGTGATCGATGCAATGATTAATATTAACATGACGGCTTTTACAATCATCCCTGCTTGTAAAAAGTAGCCCAAAACACTCGTATGATGAATCACGTATTATTCTCCAATGTTTATTAAACCAAAATGCTGATAAGTTAAAGGTGTTGCAATACGCCCTCGATGTGTTCGCATCAAAAATCCTTGCTGGATAAGAAAGGGTTCAATCACATCTTCAATGGTAGATCGTTCTTCGCCAATGGCGGCGGCAATGCTATCTAGGCCTACTGGGCCACCATCAAATTTTTCTATGATAGCTAGAAGAAGTTTTCTGTCCATAATATCAAAACCTTGTTGATCGACTCGAAGCATTTCTAATGCTAAATGGGCAATTTCTCGTGTTATGGTTCCATTGGCTTTTACTTCTGCATAATCACGAACACGCCGTAATAAACGGTTCGCAATCCTGGGTGTGCCTCTTGATCGAATTGCAATTTCGGTTGCCCCATCATGATCTGTCGTCACTTGCAATAACCTTGCCGAACGAACCACGATTTGGGTCAGGGCTTCGAACGAATAAAATTCTAAGTGTTGTACAATTCCAAATCGATCACGTAATGGCGATGTGAGGGAGCCTGCTCGAGTGGTTGCTCCTATCAGTGTAAAAGGGGGTAACTCTAACTTGATTGAACGGGCCGCTGGTCCTTCACCAATCATGATGTCCAACTTATAATCTTCCATGGCAGGGTAAAGAATTTCTTCAATCACGGGACTTAACCGGTGAATTTCATCAATAAATAACACGTCATTTTCTTGAAGATTCGTCAATATGGCAGCAATGTCCCCTGCTCTCTCGAGAACTGGACCAGACGTTTGTCGTAGATTAACCCCCAACTCATGAGCAATGATATTGGCCAGTGTGGTTTTTCCAAGACCTGGAGGACCAAAAATGAGAACATGGTCAAGTGCATCTTGCCGCTTCATGGATGCGTCAATAAAAATCTTCATTTGTGTGCATACTTCCTCCTGTCCGATATATTCCTTTAGGCTTAAAGGTCGGATGGCTCTATCCAAAACATCTTCTGATGGGGTATTAGGTAGCACACTGATGATACGATCACTTTCTAACATGTCTAGGCTAGGTGAATGATGATTCACCATTCTAACACAGCTTTTAGAGGGATATACTCCCTATAAATGAAGAAAATCCTCAATGTGACTTTAATCGCTGAAAATGATTTGAAAAGCAGTCCCTATTTCTTAAAATTTTTTCTTTAAATAAAATATTTTTACGATAAAAGTCATCTATTCTTAAATTATTGGTAACTCTCCGGGCGTCATCCTGAGGGAAGAAAATCATGGGACTTACGAGAGAGGATATTAGAAAAATTATTATTGCATGCCGTGTAGCCGGGGAATATGGTCTTAGGAACGGATGTAAGGCCAGCATTCAAACGTTAGAAGTAGATTTTTTAACCCCACCCGATGATTTTTTAGGTGTGGGGGGAAATCCCGCTATATTTGTTAACAGTAATACTTACAGATTACTCGGAAGGTATCATCGATCCTGGAAAATTAACGAAACAATTGCTGTGAAAGAAAGCATTTTAGATGATAATACAATGCAAATTATTGGTATTCTGGTGCATGAGACTGGGCATGCTTTTAACATTGCGGCGGGGATCATTAATTCAGAAGCCAATGCCTATATTTTTGAGATCGAAGTCATTACTCGGTGGTTTAAAAATGGCCACTCACTGCTTTTCAATTGTTCAAATATAGATATTCAAACCTTTTTTGAATCTCGTCTTCCTTACTACCGTGCTGAAATAATTAAAAATGATTATTTAGCTAAACTGGTCACGCTTATAGAACAAAAAAATATTCTCAATGATGACATCCATTTGTATGAATTAGTCATCATGAATAAAGCTAGATCTTCTGAATTTGTAGTTCCAGCCTTGCAAAAAGAGGCAGATAAATCATCTCGTTTTTTTCATGAGCCACACTCTCTTTTACAGAGTCCCGATTACAAAGATACTTTGTGTACTTCACGGAAGAAAAGTCAGTAAAGCTTGAGGGCTTAAATCCAAAGAAAAACCCTTCTGTTAGTACGCAAGTTCTTGCACTTTAACTCCATGATCCGTATAATTTTTTTTTGCCTTGGTTCAGCTTGGGTTTAAAATAACTATGCCAGAGTTTAAAAGTAACATTCTTTCATGCTCTATCGACGAAGATCAATCGGTTGTAATTGCCAAATGGGTGAAAACGTTTATCCACAATGATAAAGACGACGTTGCTATCAAACTCGGGAAACTATTATTCGCAGCGGTTTATCAAGGTGATTTTAAAACCCGCTCTTCCTTAGGGAATCAAGTTGAACTCTCTAATCCCAATACCCACCTCACGTGCATTGATTACTTATCGCACGGAAGTCGCATCATTTTTGATTATGAACAATTATCGTCCGACTATCAGAAAGAATTTCTTCAATATTTTCCTGATCCTAATGAAGATAATAAAATTTTTTCTCGGACAGCAACGCATGCCGTGTGCAGACTCGAAAGTGAAATCATAGAAAAAAAAGGATTTCATTTAGGCGTTCAAGGTCTCATGTTGTCTTTAATGGCCAAACGTTATGATTTTGGTGTAAACATAGCCATGGGAGGCACTGATCAAATAAATTTGGCCGGAAAAAAAATTCTTGCCAATGGTTTCAGTGGGCATGTGTATTTTCATCGTTATAATGATGAAAATTTAATCATGTGTGGATTAGAACAAAGTGCACCGTCCCAATCGGCCTATGCAACGTTTCAATCCATCTTACATACAGTGACAAAGACCCACTCCGAGAGCAGTGATGCACAAACCGGCACAGATCAATATGGACAATGGCATTCTCTTACCGGTGCTTCGGATGTTTTCACAGCGGCAGGTTCTCTTTACTTTAATGATCCTATCTACCAAGCTAAACTGTTGATTGAAAAAGGTTGTTTTCCGCCTGACAAATATGGTGCAATGATTGTTACATTGACCAATGATAATTGGTCTTTGATCAAAAATTGCATACTTACGCTTGAAAAAACAATTGCTGATGGAGATGAAGTTGCACTTAGCGATACCTTGCGTTACTTACCCAAAAACGCTTGCGAGCAAGATCCATCCATTTCCAGCTATATTGCTTTGATGTTTGATGTATATCTTGCTCGAGCGTATGAAGGCTTTATTATTTCATCGGAATTATCCCTCAAAGAAAAAGAGTCGTTACGTCAGTTACAACACCGTTTACTTGATACAATCATACAATTACAACAAGGCGAATTAGACGTTTATCCAACCTTTTTAAATCTCAGTCAAGACATATTAAATCTCACAAACATGCCCAAAGCTTATAGAGAATCTATTCAGCGGATTAGAGATTTATTTAAGCTTCAATTGGCAAAAGATCCTCAGCTACTGGTTGTGCATCAAGATTTATTATCAAAAGCACACTATGAAGAATTGCAAGTACGCCTGAGTGAACTTTATCAAGAGGTGGGTCTGGCACGTGAATATCTTGGATCTTCCTTTATTATTCGTGATCATCATCTCATCTCTCATTTACAAACATTGGAACAACTTCAACCCATCTTGCTAAATGCTACAAAACGATCTTCCGATAAATCCGAAGCTATCAATGCAAGTGTTTTGTCATTATCAATATTGGCTTCGAAATCAACGAGATCATGATCGATAACTCCACAATGGCCATGATCAGTGTATTCACAAAAACACACGTCTGTGATGATAAGCATATCCGGAGCTGCTTTTTTAATGACAGGAATGGCTGTTTGAATGATTCCTGTGTTGGAATAAGAATCACTGCCAACACTGTCTTTGTGCATCGGAATACCAAACAGCAGGACACTTTTAATGCCTAATTGCCAAAGGGATCGAATTTCTTCATCCAATTGATCCACACTTCGTTGAAAATGACCTGGCATCGAAGCAATAGGATTGATAACATTCGTACCATGCTTGATGAAAAGCGGGAATACCCACTTATCACTATCCAATGTAGTCTCTCTTACCAGTGACCTGATTTTAGCGCTTCCTCGCAAGCGACGCAGTCTAGTTTGAGGAAACATACCCACATTAGACATAAACGCTCCTTATGCTGTAATCGTGATAGGTGCTGAAGAATAAGACCCTTCTTTATGAGGCAATCGGTCTACTTTTTCTATGAGGGGGCTACGGTTTTCAGCGGCTTGAAAAAAACATGGGTAGGCTGGATTGATCGTTGTTTTAACGGTAACCTCCACTAATAGCTTTGATAATACCATCAGTGCATTCGATAAGAGGGTTTCCCAGCCGACTTGAGTGATAAGTTGCGATTTGACCAAACTAATATGCTGCGTGCATTGTTTTTTAAACACATCTAATGCGGTTTCTTCCATAGAATCTTCTGATGCCAAGTACTTTTGTTTTTCATCTTCCAAATGGTTCAATAAATCTAGAGCAATACCCTGTTCAGGTTGATTTAGAAGAGACGTATTGATCTTAATCTCGTTCAGCTTGACTAAAAAAGGTGAAATAATTTCCATTTTTTTAACA